>Ga0272440_1003428_pt1 | contig 11848 bp, 5 predicted proteins | sample SSMMMBAug17_FD_192440 | JGI IMG/M metagenome (GOLD analysis project Ga0272440, IMG submission 192440) | Marine sediment archaeal communities from Little Sippewissett salt marsh, Falmouth, MA, United States - SSM-MMB-Aug17 | ecosystem: Environmental > Aquatic > Marine > Wetlands > Sediment ... | reverse complement strand
GTTTTTTTATTGATCATGGCATGCCGACCAAAGACCTGACAGTTATGGCCTATGCGGATAACCGCCCTTTGGTTGATCCCGATGATTCGAAAACCAAAGATTCAAAAAAGAAAAAGAAGAAGAAGAAATCAAAAAAGGCGAAAGCCGACGATATGCAAAACAATCAGCGGATCGAGATATATATTTCGTCTCTCGTTCCAGAAGAAAACTTGTAACAGGAGATAATTATGGGCAAGGATGATTGTGTATGTGAAGAATGTCCTGAATGGCCATTGTCTATGGCTGACATGATGACCAACCTTTTATGCTTTTTTGTGCTATTGGTTTCCATTGCCAACTTTGATGAAAGCAAATTTCAGGCTATTTCTGATGCCATGAATGAAGCGATGGGCGGTGAAAACAAAGATGCCATGTTCAGCGAGTCAGAGCAAGCGGCATATGAGCTCAAACAAACAATCCAATTAATTATGCAGGATTTAAATGTCTTGTTTGATGGCGATAGAGATGTCAACCTGGAATATCGCAAAAATTCGGTGGCAATTAATATTAAGGGTAAAGATTTTTTTGAACCCGGTCAGGCAGTGTTTACCAAAAGAGCATACGATGTTTTAGAGCGTGTTCGTGGCGTTATGGAGGACATTCCATTTCCAGTCACTGTTGAAGGGCATACTGATAATATGCCGATAACATCAAAGCTTTATCCATCAAACTGGGAATTATCAGGCGCCCGAGCCGCAGCTGTGGCCAAATATTTTATTGAACGCGGCCTGGATAAAAAGTCTGTTCGGGTTGTTGGTCGGGCTGATACTGTTCCCATTGCTTCTAATAAAACGCCTGCCGGGCGGGATGTTAATCGAAGAATTGTCATCCTGGTTGCTCCTTCATAAAATTTGTAAGGTATGTTCTGACAATTTCATGCCCATTGTTTTTGTTCGTTCAAAAAAATAAGATCGTGTAGAGACGTAGCATTGCGACGTCTCTACAGAACGAATACCTTTCTACTTTCAGTCCCATTTTAATAAAAACTTGTATTTTTAATAAATTTATTTTACAAAAACTAGAGTTTTTGAAAAATATTGATAAAAAAATAATTAAGTCTTTCCGGAAGATCTATGAAACGTGAAATACATAATCAATTATACACGTATATTAATGATACAAAAAGGCGCGATGTAATCGTTATTGAAGGTGCCAGGCAAGTTGGAAAATCTTATCTTGTGAATCATGTTCTGGAATCTATCAAAAAACATGTTTTTTCGGTTGATTTGGAAAAAGAACCTAAATTGAGACATCAAATCAATCAGACTGAAAATTTCACTGATTTTAAAACACTGATGATGGATCAGTATGGACTTATAAACAATTCAGTATTATTTTTTGATGAAGCGCAAGAATGTCAAAAGCTGGCAATGTATGTGAAATCGTTTAAGGAAGACTGGGATGGGGTGAAAGTGATTCTAACCGGTTCATCTATGAATCGGTTTTTCCCAAAAACCATTCGAATTCCTGTGGGTAGAATGAAAAGCATGTGTGTGTATCCTTTCAGTTTTTCAGAATTCATTCGCTTTATTCATGGGAATGATCTTGCAGATTTTATTCTGTCAGCACCTGAAACCATTCCAAACTCAAGGCATATCAAATTGCTAGAAATTTTTGATATTTTTCAGACAACCGGAGGTTATCCCGAAGCTGTTAAAGCCTATCACAATAATGAATCTGCCAGAGAAATTATTGAAGAAATTATTGCATCATTGGAAGAAGATTTTCAGCGCAAAGAAGGGTATCAACCTGGTCTTTTTGGAAATGCCTTGCGTGGCGTTGCCAATCATATTGGCAGCCCATCAAAATTAACGCATATAGACACAACAAAATATTATGCAAAGCAAGTTATTGAATTGATGAAAACGTGGCATATCATTCTTGAAGTTGATCATTACTCATTTGATCCCAATCATTCAAATTTTTTACCAAAACGCTATTTACACGATGTTGGCGTTGCGAACGTATTCCGCACATTGTCAGTGCCGCCTGTTTCTGTTATCAACACACTTGATCCACTGATGCGCACGCCTTTAGGCGGTTTGTTTGAAAATGCAGTGTTAATCAATTTACTGCAGGGAGGTTCTGCATACAAAAAAATATCAACCTGGAAAAAAAGTCAAAAGGGAAATATTGAGGTGGATTTCATTGTTGATGCGCAAAACAGTCCTCAAAAAATTCCCATTGAATGTAAGGCAACAACAAAAATACAGAAAAAGCATATCAAAAATATCATTTATTATCTAGAGGCCACTGGTCAAAAATTTGGTATTGTTGTTTCAGCAGCGGCATTGGAAACATTCAAATTGAATCATGATATCATTGTGATGAATTTACCGGTCTATCTGGCCAATGCGGTGAACATTAATGCGTATTTTCAGAAATACCAAAAATGCCGATGACCAGCAGAAAGCTGATAAAATTAATGGCTTATATTTTCCCACATATACACATCACCAAATGAAGATTCAAACAAATGATATTCAGCCATGACGATAATCATGTCCAGCGCATTGACTACTTCCCCAACTTAAACATTCGAACCATTAACGCACTATTTAATATTTTCCTTGAAAAGGACATATTCAAAGTGTTAAAATGGTATCTTTTTTTTTCGGTTAACAACCAATGAAGGGATGGACATCCTGATATGAAATATTTTTACTCAGGTATAGGCTTATCCCTCTTATATGAATTTAAGGAGAAAGATTATGTTCAAAAAGCAATTATGGTCTCAATTGGTGTTATTAGCCTTAACCATCATGCTGCCCAATATAATTGCAGCATCAGATTCTGAGCAAGCAGTTCAGAATTGGGCCATTCGGATTAAGTCAAATGCACAAATCGAAACAGTTGTTCAGGCAACCGGAACAACACTTCTGGGTTCTGTTGCACATATCGTTCGCACCTGGTTAATATCGTTTCCCATTAATAAAGTGGATCAGGCCCAGGCCATATTGATCAGAAACCAGGATATTGAATGGTTTGCCCCTCAGGTCAAAAAACAAAGGTTTCCAAAAGAAATAGATTTTGACCTGGTTTACTCAGATCCTATTTTTCCCTATCAATGGCATCTGGAAAACACCGGACAAAGTGGTGGAACCCCTGATCTGGATCTTCATGTCAGAAATGTCTGGCAAAATATGAATATCCTTGGAAATGGTGTTGTTATTGGTATTGTGGATAATGGTGTCCAACATACCCATCCGGATTTATCTTTCAATTTCGTGGCATCCGATTCCTGGGATTTTGTAGACAATGATGCCGATCCCAGTCCTGATCTGGGGCAGGATACAGCTCATGGTACAACTGTAGCAGGCCTGGCAGCAGCGAGAGATAATTTTTACTGTGGATTGGGCGTTGCCTATCGTGCTGGAATTGCCGGTATTCGTTTAACCTCTAAGCCTGTGTCTGATGCTGAGGAAGCCATTGCGCTCTCTTATCAACGCCAATCCATTGATATATACACATATACATGGGGGCCTGAAGACAATGGCCAGACTCTGGAAAAACTCGGCCCATTGACATTACAGGCGCTGGCTTTAAATACCGCTCAGGGACGAAACAGTCTGGGCAATATTTATGTTGTCGCTGCTGGCAATGGCAATGGTAAAGGTGATAATGTTAATTATGATGGTCTTGCCAATTCTCGATTTACCATTGCAGTTGGTTCTGTTGATCACAATGGTAAACATTCAGCTTACAGTGAATTAGGGGCTGCTCTTATGGTTGTTGCGCCGGGGAGTGGGGATGGTATATTTATTTCCGGTACTGATCTTCAAGGATTGCATGGTGAAAGCTGCGGAGATTGTCAAAATTTTATCAAAGGGACTTCAGCATCCGCAGCACAGGTTGCCGGTGTGATTGCGCTTATGATAGAAGCCAATCCCCATTTATCCTGGCGTGATGTCCAACATATCCTGATCCAAAGCGCTACAAAAAACGATCCTGATGACCCTCTGTGGTTTCAAAATGCTGGCGGCTTTAATTTCAATCCAAAATATGGCTTTGGATTGGTGAATGCAGAAGCGGCTGTAAAAAAAGCAGTTGCATGGAAATCAGTTAATCCTTCATCATTCATACCTTATAAAAATCAAGAAAATATGCCAATCCCAGATAATACACCCGCAGGAATTATATCTACCATTAATGTCAGTACAGCCACAGACTACAAAATCGAACATGTTGAAGTCATTGTTAATGCCACTCATGAATTTCGTGGACAATTGGAAATCTCGTTGACCTCGCCTTCAGGAACAAAAAGCGTGTTAGCAGATGCACACGCAGATGCGGGTGAAAACTATGTATCGTGGACGTTCATGACTGTTCAAAATTGGGGAGAAGACATTCAGGGCGATTGGGAACTTTCTGTTGTTGATGCCCAGGGTGGACATACCGGCATGTTGAATTCATGGGAACTGATCTTACATTTAAATGGTGAAATAGGCCCATTGCCACCAATGGCCAGAGATGATCATGAAACGACAGCAATAAACACGCCTGTTACGATCAATGTCGTTGAAAATGATTTTGACCCCAATGGGGATAATCTTACAATTATTGATCTGACAAAGCCAACATCTGGATCAGTCGTCAAAAATGCCGATCAAACTGTAACATATACACCGGATGACAATTTTTTGGGCAAGGATCAATTTCAATATACAATATCAGATGGTCGGGGCGGCGAAGATACTGCCACAGTATTTATTTCAACAGTCATTATTAATGATCCAGGATTTGAAAAAGGCTCTCCCAATCCTTTTTGGATAGAAAAATCCAGGTTATCAGATGCTGTGATTATGGCATCACCCAAACTGGCCCATTCTGGCAAATATCTGGTTCAATTTAAAGGCGGTCGCAGTGGAATTGAAGTGGCAACCTGTGATCAAGATGTCATCATGCCGGTCTCATCCCATGCCAGCCTGACATTCTGGATGAAAATTCTGGCGGCTGACGTATATGGCCATTTAAACGTTGTTGTGGATGGTGATTTTTTTATCTTCACGATCAGTCAAATTAACCATAATGAATTTACCGATTGGCGACCTGTTGTTGTCAATCTGGATGGTTTTGCTGATGGCAACACGCACAATATAAAATTTCAGGCCACTATTCAATCGGGAAATGGGGATACTGTCTTTTTGTTGGATGATGTTTCCATGTCTATTGGTGAACAACCCCCTGTCGCTACAAACGACTATGTTCAAACAGAAATGAATCAACCCATAAATATTGATGTTCTGGCGAATGACTATGATCCCAATATGGATATTATTACAGTCATGCAGGTATCTGCACCCCAGCATGGAACTGCCCTTGCCAATTTCAATAAAACAATTACCTATACACCAGAAAAAATGTTTGTTGGTGAAGATGCATTCACATATACGATAAAAGATCAAAAAGGGGCCACGCATTCTGCTATGGTATATGTGACTGTTGTAACTGATAAAAAATTGATTTTGTCTGTTCCCGAAAAAGTGATTGAAGGCGAGGGCACAATCACTGGAAAATTGTCTGTGCCAGAGGTACTTGCTGAAAGCCTTGATGTTTATCTGGAATCCAGTGATACCTCAGAAATTCAATGCGCCTTGACGCGTGTCACTTTGGAATCAGGCGAAAAAGAACGAAATATTCAATTTTTTGTCATTGATGACACAGAACCTGATGGTTTTCAAACAGTAACGATATCAGCATCTGCCGGTGGATGGATTTCAACTGAAATTTCTGTTGAGGTTGCAGACAATGATGTCGGTCCGCTTCTGATGGTCACTCCAGAGTCCGCCCAATTGCCACCGCAAAGCGGTACTATTGATTTTCAGGTACAAAATAAAGGCCAGGGCAATATGGCCTGGACTGCTGTATGTAATCAAACATGGATTCGCGTGATCAGTGGTCAGGCAGGAACCAATTCCGGTACAGTAAGATTACAATTTGATACAAATCCCAATCAAACAATCAGAAATGCAAATCTGATTGTCATGGCGCCGGATGCACAGAATTCACAGATCAGTATCCCCCTTGTCCAGGAAAAGGGGAGCATTGAGCCACCAATCCTGAAAGTTACCCCTACTGAATTGCTTGTGGGGTATGATGAAAACAAAACAACTCTATATGTGGAAAATTCAGGCCCGGGCAACATGGTCTGGCAATCGCGAGCAACAGTGGATTGGCTTATCATTACTGCCGGGGACAATGGTGTCAATGATGGCCAGATTATTGTTCAGTGCCTGAACAATACAGGTGATACCCGACAGGGCACAGTTCAGGTTACTGCCTCAGGCGCAATTAACAGTCCGGTCACAATCGTTTTTACACAGGAAAAAGGTGAAGTACCCACACCAATTCTTCATGTCGAACCAACAACGATTACCTTTTCAGAAACCGGCGGCAGCCTGACTGTAAATGTTTCCAATCAAGGTGATGGCCAAATGTTCTGGCATTCAAAAACAGAAACACCCTGGTTGACAATTCTTTCAGGTCATACGGGTATCAACAATGGAAGCATTTCTATTAATTGTAAAGAGAACCCCGGGCTTGAACGATCTGGAAAACTCATTATCGCCTGTGCAGAATCAATACCACCAACAGTTCTTGTGCAAATTAAACAAGATAGATGCCCGCCAGCGGTTATTGAAATTGATCCAAAGTCTGTGGAAGTGTCTGGTGTCAATGGTGTTGTTGAGTTTCATGTTACCAATTCTGGCGGTGGAAATTTGAATTGGACTGCAATCGCAGATCATAGCTGGTTGAATATCCTATCAGGCAATGCTGGTGTGAATGAGGGAATCATTACTGTCGCATACGAAAAAAATCTTGATGATGTTCGTATTGGAACAGTTACTGTGACATCGCCTGATGCTGAAAATCAAACAGTGTCTGTTCAGATCCAACAACGAAAATTCGGCGAAGTTCGTGAACAAAAATTAATTGTGGGTAAAGCCTCAGATCGATTGGGAGAACAGGTCAGCCTGGCGCCAAATCTGATCATTGCCGGCGCAAGCATGAACGATGATCGGGGATCAAATGCTGGAAAAGCATATATATGGCGATTCAAAAATGATCTCTGGCAACAAGAAGCGCAAATCACTGCCAGTGATGCCGAACAGTACGATCATTTTGGATGTGCAGTAGATATTGCCGGTAATATTGCAGTGGTAGGGGCTTATGGCAATGATGATAACCTCAGCCAATCAGGTTCTGCATATGTTTTTCGATTTAATAATTCCGCATGGATAGAAGAATCTAAAATTGTTGCCAGCGATGGTTATCTGAATGATAATTTTGGTTTCGCAGTTGCAGTATCGGCCAGTTACATTATTATTGGCGCCAATGAAGATGATGACTTGGGAAGCAACAGCGGATCTGCATACGTTTATACGTATGATGTCAATTCTCAACAATGGAAAGAACAGGCAAAACTTCAGGCATCTGATGGCGAATCTTATGATAATTTTGCCTGCTCGGTTGACTTGGCCGGAGATTATGCAATTATTGGTGCAGATCGGGATGATGATAATGGGAGTACATCAGGGGCAGCCTATATTTTCAAACGTGAATTGGATAAATGGAATCAACAGATTAAACTGACGCCTGACGATGGCAGTAAATATGATCATTTTGGTTATGATGTTGCCATATCTGATCATTATGCTGTCATTGGTTCATATGCAGATGATGCCAGGGGCACCAAGTCTGGTTCTGCCTATATTTTTGAAAATAAAAATGGCACATGGCAACAAGTTGCCAAGTTGACGCCATCAGATGGCACACGTGAAGATTATTTTGGATGGAGCGTCGCGATCAGTGGCAACAATGTTATTGTAGGCGCTTATGGTGATGATGACAAAGGCAGTCGATCTGGGTCGGCCTATATTTTTCAACGAGTCCAGGAAACCTGGACAGAAATGAAAAAAATCTGTGCAGGGGATGGAGAATCCAATGATTATTTTGCCTATTCAGTTGCTATTTCCGGTCATTATGCGCTGGTTGGTTCATATGGAGATGATGATTATGGGACGCAGTCCGGTGCTGTTTATGTGTATGATTTCCGAGACGCACTGGCATCAGATATCATGCAGCGCACATCTCAAACACCTCAATTGAATATGGTACAAATACCGCCTTTGGGAAATCGTATCCAGGATTTAAAAGGATGTGTTACCGGACTGGATACCAGCAATTGGCGCGTCAATGTCTATTCAAACTGGCAAGGGTGGCATGCGATGTGCAACCCAGCCTTCATGTTATCGGATGGTTGTTGGTCATGTGATATTACAAAAAAACCTTATGATCATCAGGCTCAGGAGCTGTTCATATTTGTCCTTCCATCTTCCCTGATATCACCAAAAATTTCAAATGGTCAGCTTCCTGATATTTTGTATGAAAAAGCAGTTTTAATGAAAACCATTCAACGATAGGAGTTTTTACAATGTTTTGGAAAAAAAGTACTTTGCTCATAGGATGCTTATGTTGCATACTCTTGTTAACAGGATGTAGTACTGGCCTTGAACGATGGGTAAAGAAAAAAGGATTTGTTTTTGCGCCGGATTACCTGGAGTCTCAGATCATGGGCTTTGTCATTCAAGATCAACGATTAGTTATCAACCCCTGCGTTGCAAATAGATCTACAGGCATTCCCCTGGTTGAAAAGGCCCAATTGCAGGTTATTGAAGGCAGCGCTACTATTAAAAAATTGCTTCAGGATGTTACCAAAACACCCATTGCAGGCAATTTTTTTCAGGCAAAACAGGCAATCCTGACGTTGCGGGATTTATCCACAGTCAAACTCACTGAGTTGATCCCTACAGGGCCATGCAATAATTTTCAAATGGAAATGATTACTGAAGTATTAACTGCTGCGGGAATGTCAGTTGTGATCAAAGATTCTGGTGGTAATGACATTACGTATTTGTTCAAACCTGTATCAGAAACTGCAGTCCCTTCTGATGTTGTATTTGGAAGGCCCATTTTTATATCCGGTCGCCAGTTTGTTTTAGGTTACAAAACAAATGTCTTTGACTGCAAGTCAATCAATCGCAAGGATATTCTTATCAATCGTGATCAGACAGTAAATGATGCCGATGTCGCGCTTCAGTTGCGATATATGGATTATCAAAAGCAAGGTTATGAAAATATTGCTTTAATGCGCATCATGGTAAGTGGCTTCATTCCAGAAGCTCAAACAGATATAAATACAATCAAATCTAACCAGATTATTCAATCCCAGGATCCAGTAGAAACATGGGAATCTGCCCACAAGCCGGAAAATGGACGTCTCGAATTAACGCAAGGCGGCATTGTTCAAATATTTGAGGGTGTTCGCGGTGGACTTGCTGCAAAAACGCTGGGCTCTGGTGTTTATTTTGAAGTACTGTCTATTACCGAACGTTCTGTTCAAATGCGTGTACAATATATCAGTTACGATATGCAGTGATCCAATATGTGTGGTATTGCCGGATTTTGTGATTTTACATCTCGTTCAGATCATGCAATCTTGAAAAAAATGACAGATACCCTGATACATCGTGGGCCGGATGATCATGGCTATCAACTTTTTCAAGATTCAAACGCCACAGTTGGACTGGGACATCGACGACTGTCTATACTTGATTTATCCGCATTGGGACGTCAACCCATGCAAACCCATGACAGGCGTTATCATATTGTTTTCAATGGTGAAATTTATAATTTTGCAGAAATCCAACAACGTCTGATTCAACAATATGGTATCCAGTTTACCTCCCAGTCTGACACTGAAGTTATTTTATACGCTTATATGCACAAGGGGATTACGTCGGTTCATGATTTTAGAGGCATGTTTGCCTTTGTCATTTTTGATGAAAAACATAAGAAATTGATATTATGCAGAGATCGAACAGGCGTAAAGCCCCTTTATTATTACTGGCACAATGGTTGTTTTCTCTTTTCTTCAGAGTTGAAATCATTTCATCAACACCCCGCGTTTTCAAAAGATTTGGAATTACAAGGGGTGCATGCCTATCTCAAATGGGGATATATTCCAGCGCCTTACACCATTTTCAAGAATACATATAAATTATGCCCCGGACATTATTTAACGCTCGATATGGAGAATCGTACCCTGACAGACTCGGTATACTGGGATTCAATGGATTACTACAACCAACCTTTACTGGATATCTCATTTGATGAAGCCATCTGTGAACTGGAGCGATTATTTATCGAATCTTTTGGATACCGGATGGTTTCAGATGTTCCGGTAGGCATTTTTTTAAGCGGTGGATTTGATAGCGTTGCTGTTGCCGCTATCCTTCAAAAACATCGGTCTGAAAAACTAAAAACCTTTACCATTGGATTTGATGAACATGCATATAACGAAGCGCCTTATGCAAAACAGATTGCAAATTATTTAGGATGTGATCATACTGAATATATTTGTACCCCAAAAGACGCCCTGTTGATTATCCCCAAATTGCCGGATATTTATGATGAACCTTTTGGAGACAGTTCCGCAATTCCAACAGTTCTTGTCAGTGAAAAAGCCAGACAAAATGTTACTGTTGCGCTATCTGCTGATGCTGGCGATGAATTATTTGCGGGTTATAACAAATATCAAACAGCTATAAAATTTGGCGGAGCAATTAATTGTCTGAATCCCTTATCAAGAAGAATACTTGATAAGTTTTTAGAATATCTACCTTTTCAAACAGTGCAGCGTCTTTTTTCGGCATATAACCTTGAAACACGCGTACAGAAAATACAACAGATGTTAAAACATCACCACATTGTCGATTTTATGAATATTACGAGTCAGTTAATTACAGATAAGGATCGGCAGGCAATGATGGTAAAACAAATAAAGTTGCTGCCAACTGCCTTTGATAATAAAATTTGCGGTGAATATCAAACAGATTGGATTAATGCCATGTTGGCAGTCGATTATCAAACATATTTACCGGATAATATTTTAGTCAAAGTAGATCGCGCCACCATGTCAGTTGGTCTTGAAGGTCGGGAGCCCTTGTTGGATCATCACATTCTGAAATTTGTTGCCAGGCTGCCCGGGCATTTCAAATACAGTGAGACAGGCCCTAAACACCTGCTCAAATCGCTGGTTTATAAATATTGTCCCAGATCTTTGATGGATCGTCCAAAAAAAGGTTTTAGTGTGCCAATTAATCACTGGTTTCGTCATGAATTAAAATTCTATTTTTTACATTATCTGGATAAAACCCGATTGCAAAAACAAGGTTTGTTTAACGATAAATTTATTGTGAAATTAAGAGATCGCTATTTAAAAGGGTATCCTGAAAATGTTGGAAAACTATGGCAATTGCTGATGTTTCAAATGTGGATGGCACGATGGATGGACTAAGGAATTCTCGGAAAATAAGTTCCTCATTTCAGAAAAAGTAAATGCTATTCTTTTTTGAACCAGGATTACACTGAAGAAGATGAATAAGATGAATTAAAAGTGTTTGATTTCATCTTATTCATCTTCTTCAGCGTAATCCTGGTTCAAAAAAAAAGGAATGCAATTTATTAAATGAGGAACTTATTAAGGAATGGGCGCATTCCCAAAAAGTCGGACTTTTTAGAGACAAACATTGAAAAATGATGAATTTCGGCAAATCCAAGAACAGCGTAGGGCTAAAGCCCAACGCTGAATGGAAAAAGGACGCTAAAGCGCCCTCAAGTTACATAGGTACTGAATTGGTTGCAGACAAATTTTATCCATATTGAAAAGATCAACCAATTTATTGATAATTTGCTTAATGGTATTGAGGGCGCTTTAGCGTCCTTTTTCCATTCAGCGTTGGGCTTT
>Ga0272440_1003427_pt1 | contig 11851 bp, 9 predicted proteins | sample SSMMMBAug17_FD_192440 | JGI IMG/M metagenome (GOLD analysis project Ga0272440, IMG submission 192440) | Marine sediment archaeal communities from Little Sippewissett salt marsh, Falmouth, MA, United States - SSM-MMB-Aug17 | ecosystem: Environmental > Aquatic > Marine > Wetlands > Sediment ... | reverse complement strand
GTGTGCGGAACCTGGATTACTCTTTCCGTACACGAAGACCATGTGGGGTCGTCACCAAGTTCCACTCTCATGCGCGTATTATCTATATAAACACAATCATACCACCAGGAATAGGTTGATGAATTATTAGCTATCAATAGAGACATCCATGTATCAACCTGACAACCAGATATATTATCGCAATTTAATAAACCGGTTCCGTTGAAATGTGAATTAAAATTCAACCATTGTTGATAAACGCCGTCTTCAGTGTTAAGACTTCCAACTTCTATCCAAGATTCGATTCTGTTCCAGGTATCAGATGGCAGCGCATCAACATAATCTGTTGATGGTGGTGAATAAAAAGTATCCCCATCGTTGTAGAACCAATACGGTCCCCAACCCCAATTCGGAGGTTCATCGTATGGAGCGTTGTTATTCCCGTTGCCAGTATTCGCAGTAGACCTGTCAAATTTTGTTGTTCCACCCACTCCGGTGGCTGTATAAAATCTGTACGAAACATATCTATTTTGGGTAGCTTGTCCGCCAATCCAGACATTACCAGAAAAGGTGCCTGACTCTCCGTCTTCTGTGTATGCTGACTGGCTACCATTAAAGGATCTTACTGTGTTAAACGTAAGTGCATCACCGTCAACACCATAGTTATATGTTTGCCACGTTTTACTTCCAACTGGTGTTACGGTGTTTCTGACATCTGCTGCATCTGTCCCGTCTTCAAAATCGTCATACAGCCACGGAGAAACAGGGCTTTTGGTCCCGAACCCAGACCCATTTATAGTAACAGTTTCGTTATTACTGAAAGTGCCGATTAACGACGATATACTTGCGGCCAATGCTGAAGTGGCACTACAACAGACAATAAAAACAGCAGCTATTATTATTTTATTCATTAATGATAAACCTAAATTCATGGGACAGTGTTGATCCCATGCTGTCCGCAGACGAACCGTACCTATAGGCACCATCTTCGTACACATTAGTAGTGGCGCGTCTAAAAGTCGTTGTAGTGGAGCCCTTGGCTACTGCAAAATAATATACCGTCTCCGCAGTTAAGCCCGTAGCGTTGAAAACCCATTCGTGATAGCCAGTCCCTGAGATTGATATGGTCTTCGTGTCTATGTTGTTCGATGTCAAATCGGTATCATTTGATAGTATCAATGGAACGTCAGACCCGGCGGCATGAACATATAACTTTATTGAATATATAGCCGTTTTTCCGGCTGGCATTGTGAAGCTCTGACCTACGCTATAAGAAGCTGGGTCGGATGGCGAACTGCCGCCATCATCCGTATCCTGAGTAATAATAGGAGTTCCCCCTACCGCCACCGCCTCCTGCAATAGCATCCCCGCAGGCGCTTCCGGTACTTCAATCGTCGCCGCCGATACCGCTATCGCCAAGAGTAGCAACAGCGGTATTAAATATATTTTTCTCATCATCCGCTCCATTATGGATTGAGGATAAACTGTTTCACACTCTCAAATATCTCAACGATTATCGGCGGCTGCTCAAGAGTCCATCGCAGAATATCCGATGGGCCTGAATAGGAACCCGCCGCCATTGCGAACACTTGAAACTCGTAGCGCGTACCGGGTACGAGAGGCAGCGTGTCAATGTCAAACGTGGTTACGGTTACCGGTGGTTGGGGGAGCCAGTTGGACGCTCCCACTGCCCTGTATCGTACTTCATAAGACTCTGCGCCTATTGACGCATCCCAAGAAAGGGTTGCACAGAAAGCCGGTGCTGCGATTAACATGATTGCCAGAAAGATGATTAGTTTTTTCAATGTTTTTTCTCCTTATTGCGTATAGGAAATAGTAAAGTGCAGATAATCAGGTACGTCTGTGTCGTCACAATCAAGAACCAAAATGTGCCCGTTTTCTACCGTTGCGTTTGTAATGGTTGTCTGTCCATCGTTGGTGTACGGACCCGATCCAGTGTCGCAAGTTTCTGCTTTCACTAACGCCTCGTTGCTTGACCCATCGGCGTCGTATTCCTCAATGCGGAAATCCGTATCGTCAACGTCAGCCATTGCGTAGATTTTAGTAATCGTTACCGACCCGCCCGTGTTGTTCGTCCAGAAGGGCATGAAGTCCCGCTGGTTATCATCAAGGTCGTTTGGCTTGTAGACCGAGAAGGGAATGTGAGATTCAGTTGGAATCGTTTTACCTTCGATGGTTACGACACCGGCAGCTGATCTTGCCAGCGTTGTGTCCGAAGCCGCACCAACCTCAATTGCTGTAAACTGTGGTGAATCTCCAGTACCTACGCCGATTGAAGTTCTGAGCGTTGCACCACTCTCAGCAACCGGATCGGTAGTTCCGTCACCAACTATCATTTGCCCGTCTGTTAAAACCGCCATCGTGGTTACTGCCCCCGTTCCAGATCCAAGGAGGACACCGCCGTCTGTAAGTGTCCCTACTCCTGTTCCACCGGCGGCTACGTCAATATACGTCGATGGGCTTGCGTTAATGATTGCTATGATTTCATCGTCAGTATCAACCAAAGCTGCTACTGCGTTAAGTTCCGCTTGGTTTGCTAAATCCGTCTCGCCGTTTAAAAGCGCCAATTCCGTGTCTGTTACACTTGCGTGGCCCTCAATGCCGTTGGCTGTAAAAACTGCCACTTGGCCGTTTGCAGCGGCTGCGTCATCGACAGTAACAATTGCGTTGTCTGTAATTACTTGAGAAGCAGCGGCAGTTGCAACGGTGTTATCTCCGGTGTTGGTTCCAGATGTGTTTCCTATAACCACCTTCTCAGCATCTGTGACATAATTATCATCGGCACCTAATGCCGGCGCCTGGTCAGCCAGTTCTGTTTGCACATATGCCGTAGTTGCAACCGATGTGTCGTTATCTTCTTCACCCGGTGTGGTCGCGGTTGCCGCACCAATATTGCCCCCGGCAAAAATTGCCACGCCGGATCCACTCTCATCGGTCAATGCGGCTCGTAGGTTCGCACTGCTCGGCGTGGCGAGCATGGTGCCGACATTGGCACCCATGCCAGTTATGCCGCCAACCGGTGCAGCGCTTGCCGTGGTGGCAGTGTCGGCGTTGCCGGTCAGAGCCCCTGTAACATCGCCGGTGATTTGACCGGTTACATTTAATGTGCCGGACATAGTTGCGTTTTGCAAAATGTCAAAAGTCTCATTTACACCGTCCAACTCAATGTAACCTTGATTCTCTCCCCCTGAATCCTCAACGCCAAGCGTCATAATAATATCATTGGCGCCGCCACTGGAATTACCGTAAATATACGCCGTGCCCGCGGCGTTGTCGGAGTCTGAAAACTCCCAACCAGGCGAAGCGGTTGGCGAAACCACAACCGATGTCGCATTGACAACGCCCGGTGAAGTGCCCCCGATTTCCGGTGGAGAAGCAAAAGCATCGGTCAACCCCTTCGGCGTTACCGCTCGACCGGTATCTGTGCCCGTTACCGTTTCAGCGTTGGTCGCAAGCTCGACGGCACCGCTTGTGGTGGTCGTGGCATTGGCCACAAGCGCGGTAAATGCGGCCTGGTCTGCAACCGCAAGAACATCACTTGCATAATTGCCCAGGTTGGCAACCGTTTCAAGCTTTGCTCCGGTATTGATTGATTCAATAGTGACAAGCGCCGTGTACCATGTTTCGTCTGATATTTCTCCATCACCATCCGAATCGACATTGGATTGCAACTTATCCAGCCGCCATACACCGGGACCAGCACCATAATCATCTGGACGAATGACCAGCGGGCTTGACTCCGCACTGGTTCCGTCTGCGTCAAACGTGTAAAATTTTGATAAAACAGTTGTGCCGCTGATGGTCATGACAATAGCGCCATCACCATCGATTAAATCGTATTGGTTTGGCGTGCTTGCCCCGGTAATGTCCAGGCTGTCAAGCGAACCAGTAGCACCGCCGGTCAAGCTGTGAACAAAATAAATGCCCTTCTTGCTGTCTGGCCTGGCCGCTGCATCCGCACAATACGGTGTAAAACAAATAGCGGCCATCAAAATAAACACCGCAAGCTTTTTCATGTCTTCCCCCGATCAGCTAATGGTTATAATTCCCGATGCGTGAAAACTATAAGTGAATGTTGACGCCGTGACCGTTTGGTTGCTGCCGAAATCCATAACGCAAACCATCTCATCGTTGGTGGCCGTGTCATCATATATGACCATATACCTTGCGGTGAACGTGGCGCCGGTCCACGCCACATCATCGGCGTCAAACGTCAAAGTTCCATCCGTCTGCGTCCATGTAACACCGGTCAAGGCCTTGCCGCCCGCGGTGTATCCGGTGCCTGACACTTCGTTTGCCGACACCTCAGACCACTGTACATCGGTAGCGTCAATGGTGTACCCGTCATCCAATAGCGCTGCCTTAAACGTGTCGCTATCCATGTCCATCGTGCCATCGCCGTGGTTTTCCAACCATGAGTTAAAAATTGTGTCTGCCATGATAAATCTCCTATGCTGCTATTGAAATATTTGGTTTTGATGCGCTTATGGTTGCGCCTGGCCCGCTACCGGTAACGGTGCATGTCACCCGCCCGTTTGCAGCAACCGTGCCCGATATGGTACCTGTATAAATCGCCGTTGATAATGTTAGCGCGTTCGACTGTGCAAGTGTGCAACCAAACGAAATAGACCCGGTATATATTGCGGCCGATAGCGGCAGCACATTGCCCAATATTTTAGTGCCGACCGCCGTCGAACCGGCATTTATCTGCACCGCAAGTGTGAGCGGTACACTCTGGCTTAGGGTTACGTTACCTTCAACCGTGCCGCTGTTTATGGCCGTCGACAATGCCATCGGCGCCGATTGTGCAACCGTGCATCCCGCCGATACGGTGCCGCCATAAATGGCAGTTGAAAGCGCAATCACGCCGCCGCTGATTCGCACAAAATCGGGAGTAGTGCCTCCGTCAAACACCCCGGCCGAATCGTCGAACACCCCGGCACTGTCATCGAAATCTGATGTTGCCGAAACACTCGCACCCACCACGCCGGCGTAAATCGTGGCCGAAACAGACAAAACCGCGGTCTGGTCTACCGTTACGATCATGGTGCCGGAATTAACGCTTGCCGAAACTGATAGCGGTGCGCTTTGCGATAACGTGCAACCGGCGGCAATGCTGCCGGAATAGACCGCTGCAGTAAGCGTCAACAAGCCACCGTCTATCGATACGCCTGTTGGGTCTTCATCAAACTCGCCAGCGGCATCGTCGAATACCCCGGCGCTATCATCAAAACGTTCTACCATTACGCCACCGTAGCAATGTTCTTTATCATTCTGGGCTCTCTAAAACGTCAAGATTGTAAACAACCAGGCTAATCTTTTCATTTTTCTTACCTCGTCTGGGCATTCTGCCCTTGTTATTCATAAGATTTCTGACGGTGTTTCTAAGTACTGTTTGTTATGGATCAAGTGCAAAGTCATCGCTGTCAACATCTCCCGGTGTTAATGTTCTCCAACCTGTATCTTTTGTCATCGTGTAAGCGTTTGTTGCTGGATTGTCGGCATCGTTCGCGTTGCCTGTTACAGCACTATTAAAGAAGTTTCCTTCTCCACCGTCTGCATCATCCCATGTGACACCATACGGAGAATAGTTAGATGAGTGTACCAAACCCTCTGAAGCATCATCAAAAATAAAGCTGTAATTGCTATAAATATAATTATCGGTCCAACCAGAAACATTAGCCCCGAAGTAGAAATTGTGTTCGCAGTCAACAATAATATTCCCGTAAATATTGTTATCATGCTGATAGACAGGAGGTGTATTACCAGATCCATTGTTTCCTAAACCAATTCCGTTTAATGCTCCGGCAACGTAGTTATCATATATGTCCCAATTTCCAGTCTCTCGGAAAGTTACGTTGGGATTATGACCTTCATTGTCAATATAGATCATGTAACCAAGACCGTAATCTTCGCCAGATGGAGTCTGGTAAATGATATTGTTTTTTATCGTGCCGTTTCTGGCATTCGCGGCGTAGATCCCGACTCTCGTATTATAAACAGTATTGCCGTCAATGGTCGTATATCGTGAGCCTAAATACGCTCCAATACCCTCGTTACATTGATATACAGTGTTCCCGTTCGCTTCATTGTAATTTGATAATCCTTCCTCTTGCGTTCCTGTAATTTCAATTCCAGCGCCTGATGACCCGTCATTTGATGCTTTGTAAATAATGCTATCCTGAACCATTGAATAACTATTTCTGGCAAGGAGAATGCCCTGACGTTCCGACACGTTTGTAAAACAATTATCAACAATATTATACATTGAGGATGTATTTTGATAATCTGTGCTATAAGCAATTTGGATTCCACTACCGTTAGAATCTTTGACCTCTAAATTCTCAACAGTAACATATCCATCGTGCATCCAAACGTGAATTAAACCGTTGTTTACACTTGCTGGAACGGTGCTATTCCCATCCAAGATCGGCCTCGCACTGCCTCCCAAAGTAAACACACCTTCGGCTGAAGCAGCACCGATGATAACTCGATTAGATGCAGATCCGGCCCAATCGACAACCAAGTTGGTGCTCATTGAGTTTGTTGAACCTGCTTTGAAGTACAGATCATCGCCAGGGTCAAAGGTATAATTATTAATAGTTTCAGCATTCTTAAATGGATGATTCCATGACCCAACATTGTCTCCTGAACTACTGAAATCAGCGTAGTAAACGCCACTTACCGCAACGCTTTCTCTCGTCCATTTTAAGATCAGGCAAAGCCCCTCATTGGTTGATTCACTGAAACTTGCGATCGTCGCTTGTGGTGCTGATTCAACGGCCCCGGTGGAATACTGCGAAAAGTCTTCTCCGGTTACAGCCGAATCCCGACCAATGGTGACTGCTGCAGCCGCATCATTATCCCAAGCGATACCGAAATTAAGTGTGTCACCAAGCTCGACTTCCAAAGTTTGACCGGATTCTGCGACCAGTGAGATATACCCGGTCCATCCGGTGGTGTATGCCGTTCCTAATGCCGCTGATTTGCCAACCAGTGTGCCGTTGACATAAGCCACCAACCATGCGTTCTCCCAATCGTCATAATCGGCAACAAAGTAGGCGTTGATTGAATCAAGCAGACCATTGGCTGTGGCTGTGTGGCTGCGGGTGTAGGTTCTATCTTCATAAACACCATAATTAACAAGTGATCCGATAGTGGCGGGTGTGCCGGATACATTCTCGTATCCAAGATAATCGGTAACTGGATAGGAAACTGTCGTGTCGTTGACTGTAATGTCGATTGTATCAACGCCTGTGTCTGAATCATCGTCAGTAACGGTTAAAGAAAACGTCAAAGTTTCTCCTTCAGCGTCAACTGAAGGTGCCGGGAAGGTTGCTACTGATGTGTCATCGTCGGTTATCACAACCGATGTGCCTACCGTCTGCTCCCACAGGTAAGAAGATATGGTCCCATCAGTGTCGTATGACCCGGTGCCGGTCAGCGTGACCGTATCGCCTTCTGTGACGGTTTGGTTGGCCCCGGCGATTGCGACTGGTGCGACATTGCCAACAACCTCACCAGGCCCCTTGTAGTTCAGAATAATTCCATAGCCCTCGCTGGCGGTATCGGTCCACGTTGCCGGATCGGGCGGCGCTCCCGCGACACTTTGAGTCGAATATTTGCTAACATTTTCGCCTGTAACGGCGGTGTCTCGATACATATTGACCGTACCGCTGGAATAGTCCCAGCAAATGCCAAAGTTTAGCGTATCGTTTTCCGAAAAAACCAGCGTTTCACCGGATTCGGCAATTAAATCAACGTAACCGTTCCAACCTGTTGATGCACTGTTTGTGCCCTGGTCGGCGCTTTTGCCGACCAGAACATTATTGACATAGAGCACATACCAAAAAGAATCCCAATCATCACCGGACGCATAAAGACGCGCATTAATAGATTCAGCCGATCCGTTTTCGGTAGCCGTCCATACTCTCGTATATGTGCGATCTGCCTGGCCACCATAGAGTTCCCATGTTGCCGACCCATCTTGTGGCACACCAGACCCATCAGTGGCATACCCGACCCATGTTTCGACAGTATATGTTTCCTCCGTCGCGCCCAAAGTGATCCCATCAATGATTAATGATGTTTGATCGTAAATAATCAAATCACTTTGGCCATATATTTCTGCGTGTGCTGGCGCACTAAATAAAATCAAACAGATGCAAATCAGCCTGATTATCATCAAGGTATTTTCCCCCACGGGTGGCCCCACCTAAACTCAAATACATCACCACCGTTGTCTTCAATATTCAAAACGGTGGCTACTTTTTTTATCATGTCGTCCGAATCGTTTGGCGCAGTTAAACTCACCGCGCCTGCACTTTCCCCGCAATACAAAGACTTGCCAATGTCTGCCGCCGCAAATGAGCCATATCCGTCATTGCGTAAAATACCCGGCCCGGTGGTGACGGTAATCGTTCCACCGGCTGCAACGGTTGCCGTACTGGCCAGCAATGATAATGGTTCAAAGTCGTCGCTGTCACCAAACGTGCTATTCGCGTTATACAAATAATATCGGCTGCCAGACCCGGTGTCCTTGATATATAAAACCTTCCATTGATCTGCACCGGTCGTGCTGTTCAGGGCTTCACCGGCAACGGCATCTGTAATGGTATCGCCTTGCCAGGTGTCGTCGGTGGGATCTGTCGAATCTCTTACGTAAGAACCGCCGCCCCAATTACTGTCAGCATAGTCTATAATTGCCGCGCTGGTCGGCACGTTGGCACTGTCGGTCATCGTCGTTTCGATGTCGTAATCAATGATTGTGCCCATCTCGCCTTCGAACAAATCATATACAGATTGCAATGAAACTCGATTAGTGGCCCAGGTGCCGGTAGGATCGTCCAACATAATTAACTGGTCTGTGAGTGCAGGGCCTGTATTTAGGTCATAATCGATGTTAGAGGCGGCAATCGTAAAAAACACAATCGCACCAATAAAAATTATAGAAAAAAGTTTTTTCATCAGTAGTACCTTTTCCCTGCATCTTGTGGTGCGCTACACATGAGCGTAGCCGTTAATTCACAGTCATAGCTGGCATTGTTTGTCCGGCCATGTATGGCAATAAGGTCGTCCGAATCGACACTGATATCGTGATTGGTGTATTGATATGATGTTGCCGCCGTGCTACCGGTTTCCCCAGTTGTCACGCCGTTTTTGTATATAGCGTAGTATGCCGTGGCCGGTGTGTTGGCCTTTACCCCGACCCGTACTGTTATTGTGCCGCCTCTACTAACTCGCCATCGCCATAGTTCGTTGGGGATGGTTGTCCCAGATGTAGTGTCACTCTCAAATGGGACAATCAGATAATCGCCTGCAACATAATCCTCAAACTTTTGGGGCTGGATCGTAGAGTCGGCAATTTTTGAATTTGTCACGGCATCGTTGGCGAGCTGATTGGTTTCGACGGCACCGACGGCCAACTGCAATGTATCAACCGCATAATTCTGTATTTGGCTGGTTCCAATTGACGTTGCAATTTTTAATAAAGCGTTGGCTAAGTCGAAAACTTGCACCCAACTGCCGTTGTAATACATATACCAAATACCAGTATCGGTATCTAACCAGGGCATTCCGTTTACAGGGTTTGAAGGCTGGGCGCTGGACGCAAATGATTGTTTTAATGCCAGCAAATTTTCTTCAACATCCTGCATTACCTGATCGGCGCTTTTGCCTGATGATTGATAAACATCATCAACAAAATCATATTCGGTCATAAAATCCCCTCATCTCTAAGATCCTGTATGATCTCCTCACTCAAGGCTACCAATGTGTTTTGCCGAATAATCTCGTCTTTTTTATTTATAATATATTCGGTTAGTTTAGATTTTATTTCCATTTTGTTTATACCGCTGGCGGCATATGTCCACAGAACAGACGCAGGTTCTGCCGTGTTAAAAATCTCGTAGTTGACGGTGTAGAGGCCATCTTTTTCTCTCACGGTTTTTGTCCGAATATCTAACGGCATTTATGACTCCGATGGTTGCGTAATTGAATATGCGTCCATGTTCAGGGCTTTTAAATACAAATTACTGTCCAGCGTAGGATCAGTAATTGATACGACTATGCGTATGTACCGAGCGGTAATTTCCGCACATAAAATTTCAAACCGATTTACATCATAATAATTAACATCATCGGTGCTGTACTGTAGCGTGGCAGATAACTGACCTGCTGCACGGCTACCAAATATTTCATCGAAACTAAGGGTGCTGGCACTTAAATCGTCGAATGTCGCGGTTGTGCCGGCAACTCCCGCAAATGTGGATGCTGTGTTAACGAATACCGTGTCAAAATCTCCCCACACCCGGACTGTTTTTGATTCTGTAAAATCATTTTCGCTTGAGGTGTATGTGCCGGTAAGTACGCCATTGGTATGACTGCATTTAAGGGCATCATCTGTCCCGCCATATAGCGTGTGTTCCGTATTGTCATGCGTGCCAACCCCGTTAAAATCCCATGTCCAATTGTCATACCGGGGCGTGTCTAACCAGGGCGGTCTGTATACTGTGCAAGACGCCGACACAGGCGTTGCCGAGTAAATACGGGTGCCATCAGCGGCCAGTCGAACCGGGGACATCCAGAATGTGTGCGTTCCGGGCCTTACACCAACAAGGCGAATGTTTGGCTGCTTGTTCGATTGGATAAAAATGCCACCGACAAATGTAGTGCCGAGCCTTACCTCATAGTATTCAACATCCGGGTCATTAACCGGATCGGCGTAGATTGACACACAATCACCGCTAACGGTGGCCGACATGCTGGCAAGATTACTTGGCACAGCCGTCCGTCCCACAATGGTTCTTTTCACCGTGTAGCAGTTTGCAAACGGTCTCTGTCTAACGCCAAAAATGTTTACCGACTGGAACCGGATTTCGTATGTTTGGCCTTCTTCCACCGGATCCAGCATGTAATCACCCGCCGATATGGTTTTATGCACAAATCCACCATCCCCAATTTTGACATAAACCCTGGCATAATCGAACCAGGGATAATTGTCGGGTGGATCAAAATCGATATACAGGCGAGTGTAAGATCGGCCCCTATAATTATACACCTCTTCGGTCACGTCTTGGCTGGGGTCAATGATCACGCTGGGCACAATTGTGTCTGGGTATGGCAGGCTGGTTTCAAAAAGGGTTTCGATCTCGTCTTCGTAAGTTGCATTGTAAAACCAAGTAGATTCCTCAAGCAACTGCAGCTCGCAGGTCATTGTTTCGAAATTCGGATTGCTGCTGACAACGCGCATCGGCATATCTGTCCACATGGGCATGTCATGCGTTAGTGTAACTAGGTCCATGGCCTCTAACGCAATGGTGCGCCTACTGCCGATCATGCTAACAGTGCGTTGATTCCTGGCGCGTTCAAGGAGATAATACGCCATGCGTTTAACCGGCCCCATTGTGTTCAAACCGGGCAGTTGCACCTCGATTTCACGATAGTCGCCGTCTTCAGCCAATGCCTCCGCGTCTGTAAAAACATAGTCCTTGAGGATGTAATTATCTGCTGCACTTAAATATTTTACGCGGATCGTGTTTGGCCGGTTGCCGATGTCGGACTGTGTAATGGTAATCGATCCATCAACCACATCTGCATCGGTTAGGGCCATTACGGTTGATTCGTAGCGGGTGTCTTTGTACAAAACATGGAATTGTGTAGAGGATTGGATTACCGACCCTCGAAAGTGGCTCAATATTAACGACAGGTTGTCTCCGGCATATTGATCTTCGATGATCGGCATGTTGGCGGTCCACCCGGCGGACGTGCAATAATCGATGCTGTCAGACAACCGGTGTTTGTCGATCAAGCTGGTGTTCAGCCCCATGCCGCCACGAGTACTGGGCCGGGT
>Ga0272440_1003426_pt1 | contig 11859 bp, 4 predicted proteins | sample SSMMMBAug17_FD_192440 | JGI IMG/M metagenome (GOLD analysis project Ga0272440, IMG submission 192440) | Marine sediment archaeal communities from Little Sippewissett salt marsh, Falmouth, MA, United States - SSM-MMB-Aug17 | ecosystem: Environmental > Aquatic > Marine > Wetlands > Sediment ... | reverse complement strand
CAAGTACATTGAATTGAGTCGCTGTGCAACTATGCAATCTTAAAGATGAAGCCTTAAAATCTGAATTTGATTCATTAATAAAATAAAGCTATTTAGCACACCATTTTTGAAATGAATATTGATATCGTTATGATTTTATTTGATATATAATTAATTCAAAATTTTTTTTGTGATATTTAGCCATTTTGGACATGTGGCAAAATTGGCTAAATACAATTTAACTATTTATTATTATTGATATTATTTTTTTAGCAGCATAGCGCATGACAAGATTATATTCATTAATTCAATTAGTTATGGTTGACTTGTTTAGGCAGCTCGTCGAACAGCATCGTCTGAGACTGAATTTTATGTTTATGTTTTCGTAAAAATTCTGGTTGATTCTTTTCTTTAAGTTAGTTAGTTTTATGACAATAATTAAAATAATAACAGAACCTTTTTTTTAAATGGTGGCAAAATTGGGGTTCAATTGCATTTTTTTCAAGTTGTATATCAAATAATTTCAATAAATCTTCAGATATTTTTAATCATTGAATTATTTAGGAATTCTCGAATAATAAGTACCCCATTTTAATTTTTCAATTATTTTAAATAGTTATTCCTTAAAGTTTGGCGAAAATCACTATGCAATTTTTATGCCTCAATATAAATTTAAATTGAGGCATTGGTATTAATAAAATAAAAATTGCACATTTTTTGCTTTGAAACTCGTTTATTGGTTCCATAACTATTTGATTTTATTGTATTGGGGCAGTTATTTTCCGAGAATTCCTTAGTTTCTATATATCATTCAAAATGTAATGTTATAGATAATATAAATATCATTCAAAAAATATATATTGTAAAATAGAAATATTAATGCTAGCTTTATGAAAGATATGAATATCTGTATTAATAGATATAAAGAAAACATAGAGCCGCTAGTTATACTCGTAAACTTGTGACATTGAAGGCTTAAACAAAAATATACCTTATATTACTGACATAGACCAAAGTCCGAGGAGATGACTGCTTAGCAGTCACGCGACAGGTTTTACTATTTAACTTGTGGTCACACTTTGAATTATTATGCTTAAACTCTGTCGGACAATATTATGCTTAATATCTAAATCCTCATGTTGTCCGACAATATTAAAAAAATATTTGGTTAATTTGTCGGACAACATGAGAATTTTGATGGTTATGAAAATCGCTTATGACCTTGTTATACTAAAATATTTGTACGTTCGGGTGATGTAACAAAACATAGATCGTGCTAATATTTTGATTGTAAACAAATTGTAAAAGGACTATTTTGAAATCCACTGACAGCAGCTATTGACCTGAATTCAACAAAACACAAAGCAAGGAGCAGAATCCACTGAAATCGGCATCTGAGCGAAGTGTGTTAAGCAACAACGCAATTGGTTTCAATCTATGACATTTAACAAATCCGAGGTTTTGCAAGCTGAGCATCCACGAAACAGTTTTAAATGTCTGATATCCACCCCAGTATTTTGTTTCATCACTGTGAAGCCACACAATTGTTATTAAAAATCTATATTTTGAACAGCGCTGAAGACATATTTAAGTCAACAGTATGATTGACTAATTAATTTTTATAGAAATAGTAAGTGGCTAACTTGATGAGTTTCGCAAGCGATATATAATGAACTCGAGAAAAGTTGATACCTCGTAAAAATAATTATCAAATATGGTAGGGATATATATTTGATAAGACATAACCGCTGAAAAGCGAAAGTTTATACCCTACCGCATGGAAATTAAATAAATATTTTGTTTTGTATGCCAAAATCAAACTGTTTTATTTTTTAACAAAACAAAATATTAATTAATTTTAATGATAAAAGCTTGATATACAGAATCTGAAATGATATGTTATTTTTATAATACAATTTATATATATGCAAAAATATGTTTTTTTATTAGAATAGTTGAATGATATATTCATATATTCACAACAAAAACTATAACTATAACTAAAACAACTGTTATTATTTATTATCATTAATTAATTGGATAATAAGATAATACGGCTGCAGATTCTAAGATTAATAACACAATTGTTTTGGGTTGGAGGTCAAGGATGAATCAAAGTTCAAACAAACGTATTTTAATTGGCTCTGACAATAAAGATATGAAGGTGCGCTTAAAAGAATGGATAGAAAATAATAATTATAAATCTAATGAGATGGATATTTATTTCGTAAAAGGTGAATTATACAAAAATTCACGAGATTTTTATGATTTACTGATATTGGATGAATCACCGAATATAAATGTTCTTGAATTTTTCCCTGAAATTCGATTGAATAATCCCGAAATGCCAATTATTTTCATCTCCAATGATAGATCAATAGGCCTTAAGGCGATAGAAGAAGGGGGGTATACATATTTTTTGGATAGTTTTAAAAAGAAAGATTTAATTGATACAATCAATGATTTGTTGCATCAGGATAAATCGCTACAGCTTGTTACATCAAATGTCTGTGAGTTGTTAAAAGTGCCTTTATGTCTGATATGGACACTTGATAGTCAAAAAGGACTTTTTAAAATAAAGGCCTGGAATGGAAAAATAGATAGTACTTTTAGAAAAAACGCGACACTGGATTATTATTCTAGAGCTTCCTGGGATTTTTTTAAACAAGCAACCCCTTTATCAATTTCTGATGTCACAAATAAAAATTTTTCACCCAACTACAAGCATCACAAGGAAGCCATGGCTTCGGGATTAACTTCATTACTAACCTCTCCAATGATCTTTCAAGGAAAAGTTTATGGTATCATAGACGCGTATTCAATAGGAGGAAAAATTGAGTATACCAAACATCATAAAAGATTTTTACATTCTTTTGCATCCCAGGCTGCAATGATTCTTAATAAGCAAGAAATGTTATACTCATCACAAACATTGAGAGAAATAAACTATTTGCTTTCAGATGCCCAGAAATTAGACTCTAAATTATCCAATAAAATTCTTTCTAAAACTTTAACTATTTGTGGTGCAGATTCAGGATGTATTTATGAATTAGATCGTCAAAACAGTGTGCTTAAATTACTTTGCGCCGTTGGTTTTGACAACTTTAAGATTCATGAACACATTGAATTGGAGCAGATACTATCATGGAAAGAATTAATGAGAGAATCAATAATTATTGAACAATCATTAAATGGAAAAAAATATTGTGTTGACTCTCCAAATATTAAATGTGAAAAAATTCATGTCATTCAAAGAAGATATGTAAGTCTCGGTGTTATTGTTGTCAATAAGAAAATTGATAAGACATTTTTCGATGATGAACAAAAAATGTTATCAAAATTTTCAGATTACATGGCAGATTATTTTGATCGTAATAAAAGTGAAATTCATATTGGAGAGCTACGAAAGCTTTCATTTAAAGAAGAATTTGATAAAGTATTTGAATATGCAGTAAAAGCAGTTCACGATTTAACAGGTCTAGTTACTGTACTATGGATGGTTAATGATAAAAGAGATAGATGTTTGATAAAAGCAAGTTATGGATTATCTGATGACTATAAAGCAAAAAATCCATATACTCCTTTAAAAAAATCAATTACAGGTAAAGCATTACAAGATAAAAAGTTGATATGGCGGAAAGATATACAAAAAGATAATAGCCCCCCACAATTTTATAATAAGAAAGCTGCAAAAGAGTATGGATGGCATTTTTTTATTTGCGTACCTCTATTAGGCGTTGGTGGATATCCGTTAGGAACATTGAGTCTTTATGGCCCAAAAGCTCAAATTTGTAGTATTGAACAACAAAATTGTTTGCTAAATTTTTCAAATTATATCTCTATGGCGATTGAGTATAATCAGAGAAGAGATCAATTAACCCGGATAAATGAAATAGGAATATTGATAGCAGATAATATGAGAGAATTACAATTGAAAAGTGTTTTGACAAAAATCGCTAAAGTTATCTCTAACCTTTTTCATGCTAATATTGTAGCGATATACCCTTACGAATCTTATAGAGAGCTATTTTTCGATAGAGAAAATGTAGTCACTCATGGTGTCGATCATGAAAGACTTCCCCATGAAAAGCCAAGGAACCAAGGACTGGCTTCTATAATTCGTAAGCAAGAAATATTGATTGTTCCTGATGTTGAATGTAAAAATATTAATAATAATATTCTTTTAGATTCAGAAAAAAAAGACTTAGCAACAATCATTAAGGAAGAAAAATTTATTCAAGAATTAGCAATTAAATCTTTTGTGGGACTTTCAATCAAGACCAGTGCTGAAAAGAACGTTGGGGTTATGTATATCGATTTCAATACTACTCGCAAATTTTCTAATGAAGAATTAGCACTAATGCAATTATTTTCACAACAAGTAGGCCGTGCTATTCAATACTCTCGTCGAATAATATTGGAAGATGGACTTAATTCTCTTGAGGAGATAAATGAAGCTGTAATATCAAAACCTTTTGATACTGTATTACGATTAATAGTTGAAAAGGCAGCAAAAACCTTACCCGGTGAACATGCAGATTTATGGCTTGCAAGTCCAGGAAATGATGGGTTATTTTTAGAAAAAATATATGGTCCTGCTGCAGATAAAGCTCAAAAAATAATTAAAGCTGATGAAGGAAGCGTAAACTTAGATGTTTTTAACACTCAAAAACCTTTTTACTCTAACAACATAAATGAGTTAAATAATTTTTTGAGAATTTATTCAGAAGCATCCTCCTGCGTAACAGTACCACTTATCTATCGTAATGAGACAATCGGTACAATAAATGTTGAAACTTCAAAAGAAAATGCATACTCTGAAGAACATATGAATTGGCTGCTGAAGTTTGCAAATCGAGCTTCAATTGCAATTGAACTAAAAAGACAAAAAAATATTCAAATTCAGGCGCTGAATGAAATCAGCGAATCTATACAAGATCCCCGTAACCTCCAAAGAGTACTTGTCGGAATTCTAAAGTGGACTCGATCTCTATTGAAACAAGCGACTATGGCAGAAATACGCGATTATTTACCACAAAGCCAGGAGCTATTAAAAAACTTACATGATGGCGTTGAAGTGAACAAAGAAGTGCAACGATTACCAATTAATAAAGGAATTACAGGTAGAGCTGCTCGTTTAAAAGAAACGCAAATGGTAAATGACACTAAAAAAGATGATGATTTTATAGCGCATCTTCACGCGGATACAAATTCTGAAATAGCTGCACCAATGGTTCGGAGAAATGGAACGTTGATAGGAGTTTTGAATATAGAACATTCTGAAAAGAATGCGTATACCGAAGAAGACAAAAATATGGCAACAGCGTTAGCTAACCTTGCATCTGTTGCCATTGAAAATTCGCTATTATATATTCAGCTTGAAAATCAAAGCAAAAAACTCAAAAAACAAAGAGAAAATCGAATTCAGGCAATAGAAAATATAGCAAACTCAATAATAATCGAAAATGATCAGGAAAAAATTTATATGGAAATTCTAAAAGCTTGCAATGAATTATTGAACCACCCTGATGCATGCGATTTTTTTATTATGAATAACGAAGATAAAATTTTGGAAGCCAGACATTTTTATGGTCAAAAAGCGGGGCAGGTATTGAAGATGGAAATTGGAGAAGGTATAACTGGTTTCGTAGCAGAAACGAAAGAATTGCTTTATGTACCTGATGTTACAAAAGATGAAAGATACAAACCAATTTTGGATGATATAAGATCGGAATTAGCAATACCCATGTTATATAGAGACAAACAACTGATCGGAGTCCTTAACATTGAACATCATCAAAAAAATGCTTTTTCTAAATATGACATTAAGGTTGCTGAAGCAATAGCTCGCTTGGCTGTAATTGCAGTTGAAAATATGCGCATTAAGAAAGAATTAGATATTATGCACGATATTTCCACTAAAATTATTAATGCGATTCGTTCTGGCTCTAATTAATTGTATCAGGAAAAAATGTTTTAAAATTAAAGCCTGCACCAAATGTCATTGCGGTTATTTATAACAGCAATCATCATGAAAGTCTTATTTTATATGTATCGAAAAAAAATTATAGAAACTGCCTAATAAATATTAAACTGATTTAAAAATTTAGGCTAATCTAAAATTTGCCCGAAGGGCACTATGTTTATACAAGATGAAAATGCTTAGCATGCAATATATTTACGATCGTTTAGTTGAGTTGCCATTTTACTTAATACTTTAAAATTCCGAAGTTCTCCTAAGAATCTAAATTTTTAATGCATGCAATTAATTTTATTATACTAAATTTAGATTTATAGACTTATATATTTTTAGTTGCAACTGAACTGTGATATCAAAAAATGCCTGATGATCGAAGGAAAGAATCACTATGATTAACTCTCAATCTGTTGATAATCAATCAAACAGAGTTGGAAAGAAATTCTTAAATTTTTTTAAAAATGTTGATTATAAAATAATACCTGGAAGTTCAATGTTGGATCCTTCTGTACCTATGACTTTTGTTATGAGTGCAGGCTTGGCCCAAGTTGAATCTTCAGCTAAACAATCTGATGGAAGAAAAGAAGATAAATATGCCCTGATTCAAAATTGTTTTCGTTACTTTGATATGAAAATTATAGGTAAAAGTCCCATACACTTGAGCTATTTTCAAATGCCAGGCGCATTTTCCTTTAAGCCTTTATCAAAGAAAGATTGTATATTTCAACTATATGATTTAATTGTAAATAAATATTATTTTTCAACTAAAAATCTGTGGGCAACATATTTTAAAGGAGATACTATATGTGAACATAAATTTCCAGCAGATGAAGAAACTTTTAAAGCATGGATAGAAGTAGGTATTCCCCAAAAGCATATTATAGGATTAAACGCAGAACATAACTTTTGGAAGCAGAGTGCAAACAGCGCTGGTAAAAAGCATGCTCCAAAATGTGGCTTTCAAACTGAAATATTCTATGATCTTGGTGAGCATTTTAAGTGTAAGCAAAATTGCTTACCCGGTTGTAATTGCGGTCGTTTTATTGAAATAATGAATACATTATTCATAACTTTTCATATTGATGAACAAACCAAATATGTTCAGCCTTTAGAAAAACCATTTACTGAAACAGTCATTGGGCTTGAGAGAGTTGCTATGCTTCAGCAAAATGTTTCTTCAGTTTTTGAAATTGATTCACTGTATCCATTAATTGGCTATATCCATTCTGTATCTCAAAATAATATATTTATACCAAATTCTACATTTTCGATGCATAAAAGAATTATTGCTGATCATATTCGGGCTATATTGTTTTTAATATCTGATGGAGCACCTTCTCCAGGAAAAGGTGGACGCGCTAGGTTAATGAGACAATTGATAAGAGAAGCCTTAACGAATCTCAAACTGATGCATATAAACGACAACAAACGGATCAATTCTATAATTGAATTTGCAATTGATTTATATTGCTCTGCTTACCCTCAATTATTAAAAATTCAAAATAGGGTTTTAGACTATATGGATGAAGAAAAATTGAGGTTTGATAGTACTCTTGAAAATGGATATCGAAAAATAAATCGTATGGTAACAAACAAAACTGATAGAACAATTGCAGGTGATGATATGTTAAAATTAGAAAAACAATATGGTATACCTTATAGTATACTAAAACATCAACTACAAAAAAAAGAAATTAAGTATAGTGAATATTCATATCAGCAATCTTTAGAACAGTGGAAAAAAAGGAACTGTTAAAATATTTTTTATATTTAATATGTGTGAACTGGCCATTCTAAAATATGTTATTACGTGGGCCTGCAACATAGGCAATTAAAACAATATTTGCTTTATAAATGTAAATAACTTCGCACATAATATCTTTTTTAGAGTGGCCGGTTCACATGTAATCATTTACTACAAATAGGTAAGAGGTAATTATATGAAACATGAAATTAGATTTAAGAAAGCAAAAAACACTCTAAAAACATTATTTATTGATATAGATAAGTTGTTTGACATAGACCGATTTTATGCTGTTTTATTTGATAATCGGAATGATGAATTACTTTTTCCTTATGTAGTTTCAAGAATTGAGAATTCAAAATGGGAGGAATTAAAATGGGATTATAGGAGGCTCAATCCTGATTTGTTACCTGATTTAGTTATCAACAACAAAAAGCCTGTTTTTTTAGAAAACAATTTTCAAAGAGAATTAAAAGAAATTGGGGCTCAATACTGGCCTTATAATGATAGCCCATACTCCTGGATGGGTGTTCCAATGATTACGTCTGATGCCCAAACTATTGGAGCTCTTATAGTTGAAAATATGCACACTATCCAAGCTTTTGGAAAAGATGCTATTAATAAAATTGGAAAAATATCAGAACAACTTACTGCTGTTATAGTAAATACTGAGTTTTTAGAGCGAAAAATTACTTTAATGGAATCTGTAAACAAGTTTGGTAGCGAACTGACTTCCAAAATTCAATCGACAGAAAGTGATATTTTGGAACTAATTCATCAACGAGCTTCCGATATTATGGATACCAAAAATATGTATATTGCGCTTTACCACTCTGACACTTCAAAACCCGATGATCTTGAGAAGAATATAATTAATGGAAAAATAAACTTTGAAATTATGAATGTTGAAGTAGAAGGAAGAGTTATAAAGAATAAAAAATGGTCAAGAGAAGTGAAAAAAGGTCAGTATGGACGAACAGAGGAAATTATTATTTCACAAAAACCGATTTTAATCAAATCAAAAGAAGAGTCCGAAAAATGGTATAATGAGGATGGTCGTAAAGAATTTATAGGAGAGTCTTTTGCGTCATGGATAGGCGTTCCGATTAAATCAAACATAAATGTACTAGGCGTAATTGCTACTTATCATAAAACAAAAGAATATTTATACGATGAAGACGATTTAATGGCATTAAGAATGATGGCGAATTATGCTGCGGTTGCTATTGAAAATGTTAGATCAATTAAAGAGCAAAAAAGACAAGCCGACAAGTATTACTCAGAGTTTGTGAGTGCCATTCAAATTATTTCTGGAGAATTTGCTCATAGACTCACAAATTATGTAGGTACAACGCCAACATGGATTCGCCGTATTGATGAAATTCTCATTAATTCGCAACTCAAAAATAATGTCTCTTTATATTTAAATAAAATCAAAAATAATAATAATGAATTATTCGTTTTTGCTGAAAAATTTAAGTACGTCATTAAACAAATTGAAACACTTAATAACAAAGAATGGATACATTTGAAAACAGTTATTGAAAACATTATCAAAAAAGTATCGGAAGATGTTGAAAATCAGAAAATTGTTTACAAACTCAATATTGAAAACGAACATATTAGAATATTATCTTATAAAGACCATTTAAGTCAGACACTTTCTGATATTATAAAAAATGCGGTTGATGCAATCCAAGAGGAAGGACAGATTATGATAAACTGTTCATTATTAACTTATAAAAATATGGATACTATATCAATACAGATAACTGATACAGGTCATGGTATACCAAAAGATGCAGTTAACAGAATTTTTGAAGCATTTTATTCAACCAAAGTGAGTAAGGGAGGAATAGGTCTTGGGCTTTACTTAAGTAAAATGAGACTTGACCGCATGGGGGGAACAATTGATGTATTATCTGAAAATAATCAGGGAACCACTTTTATCATTCAGTTACCAATTGAGTCAGATTCCCTTCGTACAAATAAACAATAATTAGAGGTATAATTATGGCACAATTATCTGTATTGGTGGTAGATGATCAGATACAATGGGTAGAAATGGCAAATGATCTTTTACAAGATCATTTTCTTGTCGATACAGCTACAAGCTACGATGAAGCGATCAAAAAAATTGAAAAAAAGAAGCCACCTTACAATGTATTGATATCGGATATCCGATTAAATGAAGGTGATCCCAGAAATACACAGGGATTAGAAATTGCAGAATATTTAAATGATCAGGGCTTGGGGGATATAACAAAAATTATATTTTGGACAGCTTATGAATCATACGAAACTGCAATAAGAGCAACAAAACTAAATGCAATTGAATACTTTCCAAAGACAAAAAAAGGAAGTGATGGAAGAATAATTCCCTTTGACGACATTAGAGAAGAGTTTATTGAAAAAGTTAAGCAAGCATCGGAGCTATCCATACAAAAACGATGGGATAAATCAATATTAATTATTGACGAAAATACAGAATGGCTCAACAAACTTTCAAATCTTTTGAATAACTATGGATATGAAACCAATATTTTGTCAGATTTAACAAAAACAATCTCATATATAAAACAACGAAATTTTCGAGCAGTAATAACTGAATTACCAACAAATAATAAGCAAGACTATTTTAAATTTATCAAAAGAATTAACTCCAGCAAACCAGGCACAAAAATTATTATTGTTAGTGATCATGGCAGTAAAAAAACTGTACGTGATGCATTTGTAAAACATAGTGTTGTAGATTTATTTTTGAAAGAAGACACAGATGGCTTTAAAGAAAAAGATTTTATCGAACGAATAGAAAAAATTTTTCGTCCAGAAAATGAACTCTTTATTGTTGCAAACATTGAAAAAAAACTATCGAACACATATATATATTCTTTAAAAACTGAAAAACATGTACTGACAAATGAGAATGCAATAACAATTTGGTTCCCACCATACAAAAAAGAACTTGAAATAGATGTGTTCATTTATGCTGAAAGCAATGTAGAAGACACTGGCGAAATAATCATTAACCCTTCTGGTACACAAAGATTGATTATTTCAAAAAATAAAGAATCAGAACCTTCTGATACGCGAAATATGGATTCAGAAGATTCTAATAAACAATATATAACTTCAAAACCTGTTCAATTTACGATTACTGCACAATCAAATGAACAATTTTACATTTATGCTGAATTATTCGAGATAGAACAGGGATGGTGGAAGCGAATACAATCAATGTCAACAAATAATAAATAGTTTTTTGAGGGTTATATGAAAAAAGGTTTGTTCTTAATAACCAGATCTATCAAAAATCAAGTTCATATACGTATTTTGAATGGATTTACACAAACTCATATTGTTGAAAATATTGAACTTGTTCAAAATAAGATAAGTCATTTTTATAAAATGTTGGAAAAAATTTGTGACAATCAATGGGATGAAATTGTACAGGCCAGTGACGATATTCTAAACGCTCTATTTCCAAATAAGAATGTTTTGGAAAAATTGTATGAAATTTTTGAAAGTTATGTTTATATAAACATTGTCTCTGATAAAAAAACCAAATATTTTTTAGATATCCCTTGGGAATTACTTCATTTGCCCTTATCTAGTAAAACTTATTTAGGTCAAAATAAAATTTTTCAAAGATCTTCAACAGATATGCCTATTAAATCAGAATATAAAACAAAATATTGCCATCAAAATCCAAAAGTTGGTTTCATAAAATGTGATCATTTAGAGAAAGTTGATGATATTCAAGATTATCTAATTGAATTAGCCTATAGCAGAAATCTTACTTTTTGTCCCTGCCAAATAAACAGTGTTTCCAAACATGAGTACATTGAAGAAGTTAGCAGTTACATGAATGAATGGAATATTGCTCATGTTAATTGTTTAATGATTAAATTTCGTGACAGTGAAAAAGAAAGAATTGTCCTATCTGAAGAGTTCCTATTATCAACAGAAGATATAAAAAAATTACAATTGAATGAAAAAAATCCAATTGTCCTTTTTGATGTCTTTGAGAATACTAATACCTGTATATATACAAAGCAAAGGAATAATTTTTTATCAAAACTTATTCAATGTGGAAGTAAGGCTGTAGTTACAAATATATGCTCTTTACCAAGAGATTTAGTCAATGACTTTTATTGTG
>Ga0272440_1003425_pt1 | contig 11860 bp, 6 predicted proteins | sample SSMMMBAug17_FD_192440 | JGI IMG/M metagenome (GOLD analysis project Ga0272440, IMG submission 192440) | Marine sediment archaeal communities from Little Sippewissett salt marsh, Falmouth, MA, United States - SSM-MMB-Aug17 | ecosystem: Environmental > Aquatic > Marine > Wetlands > Sediment ... | reverse complement strand
TATTCTCTGATGTTGCCAGTGGTGCAAAAACAAATCGACCAGGATTAGACGAAGCGATCAAATATTGTCGTAAAGATGATACATTGGTTGTTTGGAAGCTGGATAGAATGGGACGATCCATGTCTCACCTTATAGAGACAATTAAAATGCTTGAAAAGGATGGGATAGGATTTAAATCTATAACAGAAAATATTGATACGACTTCAGCTGGGGGACGTTTAATATTTCATTTGTTTGGTGCTTTAGCTGAATTTGAGCGGGATTTAATTCGTGAACGTGTACAGGCAGGATTAAAATCAGCAAGGGCAAGAGGTAAAAAAGGAGGGAGACCTCCTGTATCGGAAGAAACAAAAGCAATGGCTAAAGCTTTAATGGCCGATAAGAAATTATCTGTAAAACAAATATGTGATCGTTTGGGGATTGCAAAAAGTACGCTTTATAAATATGCCAGTTCCTAACAAGGTTAAAATCCTTAGCGTGTATTATATATAGACAAAAATGATGGTAGATGTTAATGGTATATGTCGTTCATTATCGTGCAACTTTGGTTTTTCAAGGCACGAAACATGCCTTCTTAATTTGAAGGGCATTTTCATACCAAAAACTTCTGCTGAACAAGAGGGCATATTTTATACCTGGAAAAACCAAAGTTGCACGATAATATTTCCATTTTTGATTTTCGGGTAATAGAATAGCCCAAAGTTTTTTTTGGTGCCGATAAAAAATATATTAATTTATAACTTTAAAGATATTATATAAGGATTTTAATAAGATGAAAAAGGCCTTTCCTAAAACATATGATCACAGTGAGGCTGAATATCGTATTCAGACAATGTGGGAAAATGATAAAATATATAAATTTGAAAACCAACCTGATGGTAAGCTATTCAGTGTAGATACCCCTCCTCCGTACATCTCTGCGGCTAATCTTCACGTAGGGCATGCCATGAGTTATTCTCAGGCGGAATTTGTTGTTCGATATATGCGAATGAATGGTCGTAAGGTTTTTTATCCAATGGGCTTTGATGATAATGGTTTGCCAACAGAGCGTTACGTTGAAAAAATTCATAAAATTCGTTCGCGTAAGATGCAACGTAACAAGTTTATAGATTTATGTCTTAATGAGACTCGAACCATCGGTGAATATTATAAAAAATTTTGGAAAAATTTAGGTCTTTCTGTCGATTGGAATAAATTTTATTCTACCATTTCTCCTGAAACACGCAAAGTTGCACAATGGAGTTTTATTGACCTATATAAAAAAGGTGAAATGTATCGTAGTGAAGCACCGGTTATTTGGTGCCCATCCTGTCAGACTTCATTAGCCCAGGCAGATATTGATTCCGTTGAGCGTAAAACATCGCTTCACAATATAAACTTTCTCTCGTCAGAAGGTACTGCTTTGACAATTTCGACAACACGTCCTGAGCTATTGCCTGCATGTGTAGCTCTCTTTTTTAATCCTGATGATGAACGTTATATTAGACTTAAAGAAAAAACTGCTAAAGTTCCACTTTTCGATTATGAAGTGCCTATTTTAACTGATGAAACAGTGAAAATGGAATTTGGCACAGGATTGATGATGGTGTGTACCTTTGGCGATAGTGAAGATGTTGAAAAGTGGCAGCGTCATAAACTAAAATTACGTCAAGTAGTGACTGCCAATGGACATCTTACAAATCTTGCCAGGCAGTTCGCCGGAATGCCTTTGGGGAAAGCTCGAAAAGAGATTGTATTAGCACTTAAGGAAAAAAAATATTATGAGGGAAGTAAAGTGGTTAAACAAGTTGTAGGGCAACATGAACGCTGCGATACACCACATGAATATCATATTCTTCCCCAATGGTATATTTCTGTAGTAAAAAACAAGAAATGTTTTCTTGAGCTTGGTGAGAAACTTGACTGGCGACCGGAGAGTATGAAAATTCGCTTCATAGATTGGGTTAATGGACTTAAATGGGATTGGAATATCAGTCGTCAGAGATTTTATGGTGTGCCGTTTCCTGTTTGGTACTGTAAGGAGTGTAATGAAGTAATTTTACCTTCTAAAGATTGTCTCCCTGTGGATCCTTTAAATGATAATAATCCATCTGTAGAAAATTGTCCGAATTGTGGTGGAGATGAGTTTCTTCCCGAATCTGACGTGATGGACACTTGGATGACATCCTCAATGACACCATTCATCAATGCAAATTGGTGTGGTGATATAAAATATGATCTTTATCCAATGACCCTTCGCGTCCAAGCCTATGAAATTATTCGAACGTGGTTATTTTACACTGTAGTCAAAGGATATTACCACTCTGAAAGTCTTCCTTGGAGCAACGTCATGATTTCCGGATGGGGATTGAACGAGCAAGGTAAGAAGATTTCCAAGCGTGATTTGGATAAATATACTAAGAATGGATATAACCCTTACAATCCTGATAATGTTATCAAAAAATATGGAGCTGATCCGTTGCGTTATTGGGCAGCAGAAGCTAATTTAGGAGTGAATCATCGCTATTTCGAAAAGGAAGTAAAAAAAGGGCGCCGATTGGTAATTAAGCTCTGGAACGCTGCTTCTTTGATCCATACATTAATTTCACAGGATGACCCGCGTGACTCAGAGGGTAAGATGGATATTAAAAATCGTAGCGTAGCAGATCGATGGATACTGAGTAAAGTACGTAATACGTTTGTGAATGTAAGTGTTCAATTCGAAAAATATCAGTACTCTCATGCACTTCATGCAATGGATGAACTTTTTTGGCGAGATTTCTGTGATAATTACCTTGAATTTGTTAAAGAACGTTTCTACAATACGAACGCTTTCGGATCAAAAGATCGTCTAGCTGCTAGTCTGACATTAATCGAAACATTTCGTTCTATACTGAGTGGTTATGCACCGTTCACCCCTTTTATTACTGAAGAGCTATATTCCATAATGTATAAAGAATATGAAAATGCAAAGAGTATTCATATAACCGCTTGGCCTCAGTTCGATGATACTTCTTTTTACGATGAAACTGATGGTGACTTTTTGGTTGAGGTTGTACGTGAAATTCGCAAGCTTCGAAGCCAAAAAAAGATCAGTTCTATGACAAAGGTGGATAAGGTTGTATTGAGTTCACTGGATGATGAACTGATTAAGAAAATTCAATCTGTTTGGACTGATTTATTTAGTGCTGCTCGAACGTATGAGTTAGAAATAGCCTCTGCTGTAACACCTACAGAAATACAGGGACTATACATAGATATCATAAGCCGATCTAAAGATTAGTTGGACGATTATAAATCATTTAATTTAACATGAATCGTTTCCCCTTTTTAGGCAGATTTGACATAGGGCACCTTGACAGTGAAAAGGATGTCTGGTATAAGAATACATTTTAGGGTACAGAGCCTTAAAAAGAATTTGGTGTAATTTAAACAGGATAAAAAATGAAGGAGGTTTCCAATGAAATCATTGTTTGAAAGTCAGAAAAAAAATCAGAGTCAGGTTGAGTACTGCGGGGCATCAGTCAACAAGCACAGTAACGGAGTTACCGCCACAATCAACAAACACAGTAACGCCACCGACAATTACTGCGGGGCGTCAGTCAACAAACACAGTAACGGAGTTACTTCCATTAATTAGATTGGCTACGAAGAGGGTGGAGTGGGAAGGTCATTGCTGCTCCACCACCACCCCTTGGAAATACAGAGCTAATATTTTCACAGTCTTTTGATGTTTCGATATGTCATGGTGATTATTTAAGGCATTCCTTCACCGAAATCAAGACTTGTGATTGCTGAAGGAAAACACTATGGATTTAATTAACTACGCCGTTTTTGAAGTTGATAACAATCGCTATCTCTACGATACCAATACCAATAAGATCGTCGAAGTATCTATCGAGTGCTTCCAAGCCCTTAACGCACTCGGCAACTGTGCATCTATTGAACAACTCAATCGAACCCTGCCGATTGAGTTTCTGAGGAGCGCTCACGAGTGCGGTGTTCTCCAGCCTTCTCGTTTTGTATCTGTTTCTCCACCCATAGAAAATTTGGCCGATACTGAACAGCGTCTCTCGGAAGGTCCAGAATCTTTAGTCCTGATTGTAACGGAGGATTGCGATTTGCGGTGCAAGTACTGCGTCTATGGAGAGGGAAACTACAATGCTGTGCGAGTTCATACATCGCGGAAGATGGAGCATCAAATTGCTATACGCGCCACCCATAGTTTTCTATCCCAACAAGAGCATCACAAACAGTCCTTTGTATGCTTCTACGGTGGCGAGCCGTTACTGCGCTGGCAGTTAATAGAGAACGTACTCCAGAGTGTCACCCAAGACCTTTCCGTGTCGCCACAGTGGTTCATAAGTACTAATGGGACAGCCTTGACTGAAGATAAGTTTGCGACCTTGGTCCAAAATAGGGTCATGGTTCGCGTCAGTTTAGATGGACCACAAGAGGTTCATGATAAGAACAGAGTCGACGTACGCGGTCGCCCTACCTTCGATCGCGTGATAAAAAATCTCAAGCGACTTAGGGATTATGACCTCGATTATTACCACAAATACGTGAGTATATCATTTGTTGTCGCAGATCCTGAAAATCTGGACACAGTGAACCACTTCTTCAAGAACGACGCTATTGTCTGCGACATACCGAAAGTTTGCTCGCAAATAAACAATAAAGAATTGTTGAATCAGGGGCTCACTACAAACATGCGGAGAGAGATGCTTGGAAAACAACGTCGTCAGTATACGAAGCATCTTACAACCTCTGGCCGTAAGTCTCGTGATCATCCGTTTAATTTCTGGTGGGCGAAGTACATCATCGCTATACGTGATCGAGAGATCAGGTCCCTACAACCCAACGAACGTATGAGAAGCGTCTGTGTTCCAGGAAGCCACCGTGTTGTAGTTCACCCTAGTGGAAAATACAGCTTCTGCATCCAAGGAGCTGAAGGTATCCAAATCGGAAACGCAGAAACTGGAATTGACGCTGGCAAGGTTCTCAAGATACTGACGGACATTTCAAATGTTCTGTCAAGATTTTGTCCAAAATGCTGGTGTTCAAGGTTTTGCCCTATTTGCCCTGCCTACTTTTCTGACGACAAAGGAGAATTTTCTGAGGAGTTACTTGTGGCTGCATGTAAAGACATACGCAATCACATTAAGTCCGCTTTTGAAGCGTTCATTTATATTGCGAAAACAGATGAAAAAGCACTGCAACTAGTCGTTCCTTCCGAAGAACTACTTTTATCGTGAAAACACATGGGAATTTTATGCGCCTAAAAAACCTATAACAAAAGGTTAGAGTTAGAGTTCCATTTCTATTTTAAAATTAGGAAGAGAGGAGACTTTATGCGAGTATTGTTCATCTACCATGCTCCTGGTCGTATGCGTTATTTAGGTAACGACATCAATTGCGAGAGGCCTGTATGGAGCTTAGAGTTCATTCATCATGGCATCTCAATTCTTTCGGCGATTCTCAAGGAGAAGGGCCATCAGACTGGTCTCATTGCGGTCCATCGCCGTCAACCCAAAAAGTTTATCGACCAGAAGTTAGACCATTTTTCACCAGATGTTATCGCTGTTACGGCAACCATTATAGATTATGCAATCCTACGTGATTTCGCAGATTATGCAAAAAAACGAGATCCTAAGGTGTTCACGGTAATCGGGGGTGCACACGCACAATGTGCACCGGAGATGGTGCTCAACGACGGATTTGATGCGGTATGTCCCTGTGAGGGAGATATTGCCTTGATCAACCTTATAGAGAGTCTTGATGCTGGCCGTGGAGCAGCGAACATCCAGGGCATTTGGCCGAGGAGTGATAAATCCTACAGTCGAACAAGCAATCCGCGCTTCGTGGAGGATCTGGATAGTCTTCCTTATGCAGATTATTCCATGTGGGATGACTGGATTCGCTTCCCGAACGTTGGTGCATCGCTGTTGGTCTCACGAGGCTGTCCCTTTCTGTGCGCGTATTGCTCACATCACGCACTTAAAAATGTCAGCGAAGGCAAGTATGTACGTTTTCGTTCACCAAAAAAAATCGTGGACGAACTTTACGTTTTTAAAGAGCGTGATGTGTCTTGCATGTATCTCGAATCCGAGACGCTGAATGTTCGCAAAAGTTACGTGGAGAGACTTTGCGACGAACTCATTAAATTCAATGGTTCTGACAGCGCTCCTATGAACTACGGAGTCTGTTTGCGCGTTGTTCCAAACATGGACTGGGACGATCTTTTCTCCAAGATGCGAGCTGCTAACTTTTCCTTCGTAGAGATCGGACTGGAATCTGGCAGTGAGCGGATTCGTGAGTCGATTCTCAAGCGACGCTACTCCAACGAGTTGTTTGAGCATGTTCTTGCAAGCGCCCGAAGGAACGGAATCATGGTGGGCGTATATGCACTAATAGGTATTCCAGGAGAGACGCTTATCGACTTCCGTGAGACAATTGAAGTAATCAAAAGAACCAAGCCTGATCGGACCATGTTGTCGATTTTCGAACCGTATCCAGGAACAGAACTCTATGAGGTTTCACAAGACTTGGGTCTCCTACAGGAAGGGTCTTGGGATTACGGTCGATATGAATCTGCAATCAACCTGCCAGGTTTCAGCAAAGAACAAATTCAAGAACAGTACAGTACTTTCTATGAGCAAGCAGAGTTGCCAACTCCTCAGGAGGCTCTGGTGAGGTGGGCAATAAGGACCCTTGGAAGCGACAAAGTCGAACATATACAGAATCAGGCAGGTACCTATCGACCACTTTACGAAACATATAAGGATAGCGACTCTGATGCTGCGGAGTTGAATTTTTTTGAAGAGTTGGCTGAGCTTCGGAGAATACCTTAAACGGGTTGTTGTCGTTTGACTCGAAAAGGGAGTCTGATTGAGTTCATCGAAAAATTATTCAGCATCGGCGAAAATCAGGAAAAGAGCAGTTATGGATACACAAACGATGAATTTCTTTCAAAAATTGTTAGACCAACCGGGTCCATCCGGTTATGAACATGATGTCTCGCTGCTATGGAAAGAGTATGTCACCCCGTATTCTGATCATTTGGAGCACGATTTTCATGGCAATACCTACGCCATATTAAACGTCGGAAAACACTTTCAAATCATGATTGCCAGTCACGCCGATGAAATCGGTCTGGTGGTCAATTATGTCAGTGATGATGGGTTTATCTATTTTATGCGGATTGGTGGAGTTGATCCAGCGATTTTATTATCGCAACGAGTAAAAATCCAAACGAAAAACGGTGAAGTTCCCGGCGTTATCAACAAGCGGACCATTCAACTGCGAGATGCTGAAAAAAAAGATGAAGTTCCACAGATTCATGAATTATGGATTGACATTGGTGCGAAGGGTAAAGAAGAGGTTTTAAAAAAAATTCGTATTGGAGACCCAATCATCTGGGGAGAATCATATTCGGAGTTATCCAACAATTTTGTCGTCGCACGCAATTTCGACAACCGGATTGGCTGCCTGATTGTAGCTGAAACAATGCGCCGTCTGTCTGAACGAAAATTGGAACTGAAAGTGACTGTCTGTGCAGCGCTGACAGTACAGGAAGAAATTGGCTTGCTTGGCGCCTGGAATTTAGCGAATCGCATTAAGCCGCAGCTCGGCATCGCCGTCGATGTCACCCACGACACCAATACACCCAAAGTTAGTAAGGCCAAGTTTGGCGATATCAAATGCGGAAAAGGGCCATCAATTTACCGAGGTTCTCGGACCAATGCGAAGGTTTTTGATTTGTTGGAATCGACCGCTGTGGAAAAGGGAATACCGATCCAAATCAAAATAGAAACCGGGCAGACAGGAACGGATGCCGATATGATTTCCCACGGTGGCTATGGCGTTCCCATTAACGTCATCAGTATTCCTTGCCGTTATATGCATACTTCTACGGAGATCATTCATCTTGATGATGTGGAAAATGCTATTAAACTTCTTGTTGAGTTTATTTTAAAATTAGACCATAAAACTGAGTTATTAATCAATTCATAATATATAGACATTTTTCATAAATTGCGATATACTAAAATATGAATATTATAGGACCGTCTCAACTTCAAACCTATTCCACACTTTTTAGCGAATATACGGAATTACGGGCACAGGAAAACCGTGAACATTTGATTTCTCTGGTAAACGGAAATGTCATGGATAATCGTAAATTTTCTAAAAGTGGGATCTCAGCGCGAGTTTATAAACAGGGCGTGTGGGGATTTGACTCGTATCCTGATTTCACAGCGACAGCAATTAAGAAGGTTATAGAATCAGCCACCCAAAACGCACTTTTTTTAGATGCGCGAATGCAACGTCACACTTCTCCCTTACCTCAACTGAACGGACAACACGAGAAACATGATTTTTCCACTACCCTGAACAAAATATCTCAAAGTGAGATAATGGAATCTTTAAAAGTACTTGACGAGTATATCGTCAAACACTTTTCGCAGTTGCATTCTCGCAGCCTTTTTCTCCGAATACTTGATATTGAAAAATCGCTTGTAACCTCAGACTGTTCATCATCCTATTCCCTAGTTCCTCGCACAACGCTTCATCTCGGGCTGACCGTAGAAAAAGATGGTGAACCAATTGAATTATGTTACTCCTATGGAGGATTGGGGGAATTCGAAGATTTTTGGGATCCTTTGGGGTTATGCGAACAATTTTATCAGCAGTACGAACATTTGCTAAGAAAAGCTAGAGGCATCTATCCAAAAGCCGGAGAAATGGACTGTATTCTGGGTGCGGAATTAGCAGGAATTTTGGCGCATGAAGCCATTGGACATTCCATAGAAGCGGATAGCGTGATGGGCGGTTCGGTGGCAGCCGAATATGTCGGACAGAAAGTGGCAAGCCCATTGGTTACTATGGTAGATTTTGCCCATACATACCAGAAAAAAATCTGTCCTGTGCCAGTTTTTATAGATGATGAAGGCACACAGGCCAACGATGTGGTCATGGTTGATCAAGGACAACTCAAGGGTTTTCTCCACAATAAAGAGAGCGCAAATCATTTTCAATCGTTTCCCACAGGCAATGCGCGGGCCTACGGGTTTTACGATGAACCATTGATTCGCATGAGAAATACTGCAATTCTGCCAGGAAAAAGCTCGTTATGCGACATGATTTCCTCAATTGATCATGGCTATTATTTTATGAAGCCTGGCAGCGGACAGGCCGACTCAACGGGCGAATTCATGTTTGGCGTTGTTCAAGGATACGAAATTCAACATGGACGGCTTGCCAGAGCCTTGAAAGATACAACCATTTCGGGAATCGCATTTGAAATGTTAAAGACAGTAAACATGGTATCAAATGACATGGTATGGAAATGTTCCGGAATGTGCGGCAAAAAACAAAAGATCCCTGTGGCAATGGGAGGCCCTGCCATAAAATGTCGGGTGACTATTGGAGGACAATGAGATGTCAGAACAAGAACGGGTTCACTCATGCATCAGGGCGATGCACGACGCCGGAGCGCAAAAGGCGCAATGTTTGTTGGAGCGTACCGAAAAGCACGAATTAAACGTATTGAGCGACCGAATCAGTTTATTCCGAACTACTTATGACACGGATATTCATCTGACCGCATTATGCGATCAAAAAAAAGGGGTTTTGTCCATAAATACCTATGAAAAACAAGCCATAGCGAAGGCTGTGGCCGATGTCGTTGTATTGGCCAGAATATCAAAACCCGATCCTGCTTATGAAATTGCGGAATTGCAGCCTTCACAGGTCTTTCATTCCGGTCCAGAGATTCCGGATCGCGATCTGATGTATGACAGACTGACTAAATTTTTGGCCTACTCGAAAGCAACTTATCCCAAAACCATTCTGGAAGAAGTGATCTTTGACTTCTGCCTTACTCACAGCCTGTTTCAGAATTCAAACGGAGTTGACTTTGTTTCCCGAACAGGGCAGTATACCTTCAATGTGATGTTCACTTCAAAAGACGGTAAAAAAACATCTTCTTCCAATTATACGGATTTTTCGACGCATCATCTTAATCAGAAACTTCAATGTTTTGGATCAGTTGATATGCTGTTGCAGCAATCGGCCGAACAGATCGACATGGGACAAATTCCTGAAACTTTCATTGGGGATGTGATTATAACACCGGATTGTTTAAGGGATTTTATTAAATTTCTCTCAGGCTATCTTAATGATTATGCTGTGATTACGGGCAATTCTATATTCAAAGATGCTTTGAACTGCACGATAACAGATGAATCCCTTACGCTCCATTCACGACCTGTTTCAGATGATATTATAAACGGATATTTTTTCACCCATGATGGCTATAAAGCTCGGAACAGTACCATTATTGATCAAGGCATTCTAAAAAGCTTTCTGTTGAGTTTGTACGGCTCGCGTAAAACCGGTAGTGCAAGGGCGGTTAATCAGGGCGGGGCGTTTGTGGTGGAAGCCGGAAACTGCCCAATAGAGAAGATGATTTCGTCAGTCAAAAAAGGTATTATGCTTTGTCGATTTTCTGGTGACGCCCCATGTGAAAACGGTGATTTCTCAGGCATTGCCAAGAATAGCTATTACCTTGAAAATGGAAAAATACAATATCCCCTCAACGAGACTATGGTATCAGGTAACTTGAAAGATTTGCTGCTCAATATCTGCAACATCTCTCGTGAACGCATCAATTTCGGTAATGCTGTACTGCCTTGGATTCAGGTTGAGAATATCACAACTTCGGGGAAATAGGTCTAAAAGGCCTAAAAGTAGCGTAGCTACCATTTAGTGCCAAGTTGTCATAACCTATTGATATATAATGATTAATACAGTTCCAATTTTCATATCATTTGTTACAAAATATGATGTAAATTGGGTATAATTGCACATTGGGATGAAAATCCCCATAGGAATTATTTCACCTCATTTTTTATTTAATATAAAATTTAACTTTAAGTAGAGGTGAAATAATAAATATCAATAGAAATGTACCTATTCCCATAGTTTCCATAGCGTATCTACTTTTTTTAGTATTTATTTAGTGGATAAACAACTTCCAAAATACTCTCCGATACCAACAGAACTAACTTTCATGGAATGAATAAGTTAACCCATTTATCTCTTATTGTATTATTATCCAAATTAAATACTATAATCATTTTTTTCTCTAAGATTTCTGGTTTTTATAAAATTTTCGACTGTTAATCGATTAACGTTTAAAATTCTACCAATTGCACTTACAGAAATTTTTTTCTTTAATAAGTCTTTGATCTCATCTTCTTTGCCTGATAGTTTTGTCTTTTTTGATAAGCTTCCCTTTGGTCTACCTAATTTTTTCCCTTCACTTTTTTTTCTTGCCAATGCTTCTTTTGTTCTTTGAGATATTACGCTTCGTAACTCGGAAGAGGCATCAGGATTGCATCTTCTAACCTCCTAATTTCAAATACAATAAGTATAAAATCCCAAAAATGAGGTTTGAAATTTTTATCAAATTTTGTTAGAGGTAACATATTAGAGGTAATGTATATTACCTCTAACTTTTTATGCTTTTTTTTATTATTTTTTTCTGATTTTCGCTCAATAATCTTTTCAATTATTAGATGGTAAAAATATTATGGCTAAGTCTCATTCATAAAAATTTAAAAACTTAAAACATACAAAAATCAACAAATAAAAAATGTAAAGGCAATATGTATGCCATAAAGCCATAAGAAAAATTCGATTTTTATTTAATAAGTTAAGCTACTTATTGAGAATTACCCAATAATAGTGTATTGAGAAATAAAAATAGAGCTTTTCTAAAATTAAAATTTCCCAATACATATTTCTTTCAAATTTCAATTTTTAAAAAGATTATTGGTTTATCATCAGTTTTCTCAATTTAACCTGTATTTTA
>Ga0272440_1003424_pt1 | contig 11866 bp, 6 predicted proteins | sample SSMMMBAug17_FD_192440 | JGI IMG/M metagenome (GOLD analysis project Ga0272440, IMG submission 192440) | Marine sediment archaeal communities from Little Sippewissett salt marsh, Falmouth, MA, United States - SSM-MMB-Aug17 | ecosystem: Environmental > Aquatic > Marine > Wetlands > Sediment ... | reverse complement strand
GACTAATAGGTTCAAATAATGTGGGGCTTAGCAAAAACCAAAGATAAACGATCATATTAATGATAAATTTTCTCCACAAATCGGTTTAATTCCTGAATTTTGGTTGCCATCTGGCGGGAAAAACGTTTGGTACTTTGGGTTTTGTCGTTCAACCCCTGAATCATCTCAGTCATCTCCTGAGCACCACGGGTGGACTTGAGGGTATATTTGGACATGCTTTCAATAATGTCAGTGGCTTCTGATATGCTTCTTGCAATCTGCTTGGAACCAGAATCGCTGTTTTGAACACTTTGGCTAATTTTTCCAGCAGACCGGTTTTGTTGATCCACAGCATCAGCAATAAAGCCTATCGTTACACTAACCATGTCTATGGTCTCTGAAATATTATTGATTACCTCAATCGCATTTTCTGTTTTTGACTGAACGCCTTCAATTCGACTGGCAATATCCTCTGCTGAAGTTGCGCTCTGGCTGGCAAACTGTTTTATCTTGTTGGCCACCACAGCAAAGCCCTTTCCAGCTTCACCAGCGGTTGAGGCTTCAATTGAAGCATTCAATGCCAGTAAATTGGTTTGAACTGCAATTCGTTTGATCACACCGGTAACCTTTCCAATTTCTTTTGCAGCCTCTCCGAGAGAATTGATTGTCGTATTGGCCTGTGATGCCATTTCCATGATATTCTCAGAAATGTTCATGCCTTCTTCTGTGCTTCGTGCAATGTAGCTCACTGAAGCTGTCATTTTGTCAATGGATTCTGAAGTTTCACTCATATTTTCAGCAACATGTTCGGTTGTGGCGGATATGCCAATGATATTTGTACCAACATTTTCAGATGATTTGTTCATCTCATGAATATAATGGGTCAATTCAGATGCCTTATTCAGAATTTCATTGCCAGTATTGTTAATCTGTTCCATGTCTGAAAGCATTTGTTTTGAGTTGCATTCAAACTCCTGTAGTGTCTGCTCAAGCTCAATCTCTCCTTGTTTTACACTACTTAATAATTGAGAAGATTTATCGATATATGCGTTGATAAAACGAACTGTTTGTGCAATTTCATCTGAACGCGTGAAAGACATCTTTTCATCATGTGGTTGTCTGCCATCAATGCTTCTTTTTAAAAAATTTTGAATATCAAAGAGGGGGAATAAAATGTTTTTTTTGATGGTTCTTTTGATAATATAATAGCCGACAATTGCAAAAAAAATTGAAACTGCCAAAAATACGAGCTTAAATATGTGAGATTTTTTTTGTGAGTTTTGCATTCGACTAGAAATCTGTTGATTTAATGCACGATATAATTGTTGAAAACACTCTTGAATAATTATTCTATTTTTATTAAAGTTTGCTGAAAACATGTCTTGATGGCTGCTCATACGTCCCTTTTGATAGGATTGAATGGATTGGGATTTTGAAACATCACGCTTAAATTTATGATACGCATTAGCAGTGAATATTTCATAATGTTTAATTATTTTTTGAATCATTGCCTGCGTGTTCGTATCAACATTCATTTTTTGTAGGCGCAGTAATGATTTTTCAGCTTCAACCGCTTTTGCTCGGGCATCATCCAAAAACGAACCTTCATTGTGAGTAATTGCCTGATCGTAAAATGATAACTGCTGAAAATAGGCATGCTCGGCATTCTGACAATATCGTTTCATTGGTAACAAATTATCTTGTATTTGCTGATAGAGAAATTCATTAGAAAATGCATGTGAAAAAGCAACAATTAACAATACAAAATAGCCAAACAGGACAAAAGAAAACGATAACCAAAGTTTCTGATTTATTGTAAATGATTTTAACATGTTTTCACCTTAAGAATATATATAGTCATTGGTCAGACATGTCATCTGATAACTGTTTTGCGAGATCAGCCAGTTCGGTGGCAGACAGATGAATGCTGAATATCCCCTCATTGCTATCTTTGATTGCACTGCTTACACCACGAATGCTGTGAGCCACCTCATTGGCCCCCTTTGCCATTTCACCAATATTGCGTGCAACATCGTTGGCGCCAGTTGTCAATTCTGCCATTGCTGAGGCAATTTGATCGGCACGAGAGTTTGCTTCTGATGCATTGGCCGCAATTTCATTTACTGCAATTGTTTGACTTTCAACCGCAATCATAATGGTTTCTGAAGATGTATTCATTTCTTCAATAATGCTGGAGACATCCGCAATCACATCTACCGCCTCCTTTGTATTCACCTGAACATCAGAAATGCGCGTGGCAATATCTTCAGCAGCTTCCGCACTTTGATCAGCAAATTTTTGAATGGCGTTGGCGACAACAGCAAAACCTTTACCAGCCTCACCAGCAGCAGCGGCTTCAATTGCAGCGTTTAGTGCCAGCAAGTTTGTCTTGTCTGCAATTCGTTTGATTACTTCGGTGACCTTACCAATTTCATTTGCTGCCTGTCCCAATGATTTCATCGTTTCACCAGCAATTTTAGCCATATTTGTTGCTTTATCCGCAATTTTTGATCCTTGCCTGGCATTCTCGCCAACACCTGTCATGGATGCCGACATTTCTTCAATGGCACTTGCAACAGAGTTGATATTTTCATTCATTTGACGGGCTGTATTTGATATCCCGGTAACATTGGTGCTCATCTCTTCTACAGATGAGGCAATCATGTTGATATTAACATTCATTTGCTCTGAGGATCCGGCAACGTTTTCCGCCTGATTATTCATAATTTCTGCATTTTTTTTCAATTGGTCTGCGATACTGACAATATTACTGGATTTCATTTCTAAGGTTTCTGATGTTTTCTTTTGAGATATGGCTGTTTCCTCTTTTTCTTTGATTGAATTCTCATGAATTTGAATTACTTCCGCTTTTTCCATGACAGTTTTTTTACGCATCGAATAAATTCGATCTGCAAGTCCTAAAGATAGAAATAGAACCATAAATGCGGAGCCAATTTGTGCTGAATACTCAGTCGTAAAAGTCACTGGTAATAAACCGGTTGTTTTTGTTGTATACGCGATTGAACCAATGAGAAAAACGAACCATGCCAACAGATAATAACGTGCCGATTGATTGCCACGATAATAAGAGATACAACCTGTAATCATGAGTACAATTGCGAATATGGCCGCATAGATTACTGACAGCCGAATTAACAAATCACTACTGCCGCTGAGGGATAAAATCATGATTGACAATCCGAGATAGCCTACAAAAGTAATGGGGCGGTTTACAATTGGCACTGGTGATTCGGTGGATAAAAAAACACTTGAAAAGCGTGCGCCCCAGAATCCCAATAACCCAATAAAAAAAGGAATCGCACGATTGGCCCACCATGATGCATTGGGCCACAGATATTCAAAGCCATGACCATTTAAAGACAATTGAAAAAAGATATAGGAGACAATAAATATAACATAGTAAATAAAACAACGATCTCTCACAGCCAGATACAAAAAGATATTGTACAACACCATGACCAATAAGGCGCCAAAATAAAGTCCAATAATAAGCTGTTCGTTATTGACTTTTTCCACAAAGGATTCAGGTGTCCACAAGTAAAGCGGCAACTGCAAAGAGCCTTCGGTTTTGACATTTAAAAACAACGTGGTACGTTGGTTGGGTAAGGTACGAAAACGAAAAACACAATGATGATAGTCTAATTCTCGCCGAGAAAAGGGTAGGCTGTCGCCAGATTGGCTGATACGATATTGACCATTTGAATTCTGAAAATAAAATGCCACGTGGTCGATGTGTGGATATGCCAACTCCAGAAACCAGTCCTTTATTTTATTACTTTTTGATATAATATTTAATTTTAACCAATAGTTGGAACGTGTAAAACCAAGATTGAGAATATTTTGTTTCGACACATGGAATTTCGGAATAAAGGCATCTGAGGCAATATCCTTGATTGTCCATTCTTGTTTTTTGTCTTCAATGTAAAGCAAATACTTTCCGAGTTCATAACAATTAATATCTTCATTAAGTTCTAAGGATCGTTCAAAATAGATTGATTCGTCAGCTGCTATGATAATCGCCGGCGTGACAATAATCGTTAACATCAGCCCAATAAAACGTGAAATTATTGTTTGCATGATATCCCCTGACTTGAAAATGTGTTTAAATATTTAATTGATTAATCGTGTTCATCAGTTCTGAAGCCATAAATGCCAATTCCTGAGACGCATTGTTTGTTGATTCTGCCTGATCAGCAGTTTGTTTGATTTTAACAGCGATATTATTGACCAAGCTTAATGCTTCATTCGCACTGTTCGCAACTGTATGGCCTGCCTGAACATTCTGGTTGGTATGTTCCGAAATATTTGTAGCCGTCTGAGTTTGTTCTTGAACTGCTGTTGCATTCTTTTCATTAATATCTGCGATTTCATCAATAATCGTGCTGATTTGTTCCATGGCCTGTACAGCATCCTGCGTACTCATTTGAATGTTTTCAATTTCCTGTGCAATTTCATCAGTGGCATCAGCCGATTGTTTGGCCAGCTTTTGGACTTCATCAGCAACTACAGCAAACCCCTTACCAGCAATTCCAGCGCCCTCAGCTTCAATGGCGGCATTTAAGGCCAATAAATCTGTTCTGTCAGCAATATCATTGATCACAGTAATGACTTTTCCAATTTGTTCTGATGCTTCAACCAGTGCTTTCATTTTTGTATTGACTTCAGTTGTTTTGATATTGGCATCTCTGGATATTTGATTGGCTTTTTCAGTATTTTTAGCAACATTTTTTAATGAGACTGTCATGTTTTGTAAAGAATCTGCCTGACTGGAAACATTGGTCGCCATTTCCTCACCCAAGTTTGCCATACTGGCAATGCTCGATGCACTTTGTTCAGACATGGTGACAATATCTTCTGTTGAAGTCTGTATCTCAGCAGACATTTTAGACAGTGAATCAGATGTCGTATTTAACTGCTCGGTAATTCGTTTCACCTCATCAACAATATTGCCCATCATGCTTAAATCTGTCAGACTTAAAAGTGATCCTTTATGCTTGTCATTTATCTTAAAGGGAACAACTGTAAAATCAATTGGTATGGATTGTTCGTTCTGACCTGTTTGGATGCGTGTTTCAACAGATATTACAGTTCCAGATTGATTGGCATGCCGACAAGGACAACTATCTCCCTTGCATTTGTTTGAGCGAATAATTTCTTTGCATGGTTTATTCAATACAGCCTCGCGATCCATTTTTAATAAATTCAGGCCAGAGTCATTGATAAATTGTACCGCATAATTTTCATCAATCTCAATGATAGGAACAGGAACAACTGATAGCTTTTTTAGCAACCGATTATTGGTTTCAATTAAATTGTTAAATGCCTCAATGACAGGCTGTAACAAACGAATTCTGGATGAATATGACAAAATGGTTGATCCGCTTTGTAATTCAACCGCCACATATGAAACCATCCCATTAATGGTACGTTTCAAGAAAAAATATGTTAAGACAAACACAAGTGTCAAAATAATGATAACAGTGATACAAAGATGCAAGACATAATTCTTTATTTCATTGCTGTGCTGATGCACATCTTGTTTGATCGTATGCAAGTAGCGCTTAAAATTATCTGATTCCTGTGACATTGTTTTAGAAATTATTGGCAAAAATGCATTTTCCATAGCCTGTGTATTTTGTTCAATTGATAAAAACAGTGAATCAAAAAGTTTTAAACCATGATAGCCGGTGGAAAAAACAAAAATGAGGCAAATCATAGTAATGACAGGTATTTGCCAGGAGATTTTTTGTTTTAACAGCGTCATTTTTTACTCCTTATTGTTGTTGTTTAGTTTGATTGATGACTCACCTTAAATGGATCAACCATACATTTTAGATTACCGGACAAATGATTTAGCACAATCGCAGTTTCGTTGATTTGATGACTTATTTGACGATTAAAAGAGATACTTTCACTTACACCTTGAATGCGGGTTGATACATCATTTGCCCCCATCGCAACCTGAGCAGTATTATCAGCAGCATCATTTACAGTCCGACTTAAATCCTCAATGGATACATTGATATTCCTTGCTCGTTCATCAGCTTCAAGTGCATTACTGGCAATTTCCTGAACCGCTTTTGTCTGTTCGATGACAGCAAATGAGATTGATTCTGATGATTCATTCATCTCTTTAATAATGTTTGACACATCTTTAAACGCATCCTCAATTTCATATGTTCCTTTTTGAACACTGGCAATTCGATCTGTTATATCTTTTGCGGCCCGGCTGCTTTGTTCGGCAAACTCTTGGATAGCACTGGCAACCACAGAAAAACCGCGCCCTGCAGAACCAGCAGATGCAGCTTCAATTGTGGCATTCAAAGATAAAATGTTTGTTTTATGCGCAATACGTTGGATAAACTCAGAGACGCCGCCAATTTCATCTGCTGCATGTCGCAAAGAGTTGACTGTATTTCCCGCTTTATTAGCAAGAAAAACAGCCTGTTCTGCAATTTTTGTCCCATTCTTTGCGCGTTCTCCCACGTGACTCAACGATGATGATAACTCCTCGATAGCATTTGCCACACTGTTGATATTATTGAATAAATATTCTGATGTTGAAGAAACAGCTTCCATATTATCACTAATTTGCTCAACACTGCTGGCAATTGAATGGATATTTGAACTGATCTGCAAAGAGGCTTCAGCAACGTTATTGGATTTTGACTCGGCCTCTTCAGAATGATTTGTTAATTGTTCGGCAATATCAGTCATATTGTCAGCCGAACCTGACAGCATGTTTGCATTTTCTTTTACATCAGCAATAATCTTCCTAAATCCCTCCAAAAGCTGCCCTAATGCATAAGCCAATGAATTTAATTCATGAGAGGCTGTCGTTGTTTTAATATCAACAGATAAATCTAGCTTTTTTAATTGTCTGGCAATTTGCATCAACTCATGTATGGGTTTAAGTATAAGCCATCGCAAAGAAAAAATTAATGTCGCCCCAAGAAGCGCCACAACGAATAAAGACCCAATTGATTGCACAAGAAATAAAGCATGCAGTTTTTTGTAAATACTGTCTCGTGTTTCATGTAGTTCATTAATATCTTGTTTTTTGAGTGCTTGTAACTGTTTTTCAATTTTTTCTATGGTGTAATAGAGTCGAATACTTTCTATTGAAGGTATGCCGGTTTGTTTGTTAATCACCATATAATTTTTTAAATTAAACGTATCAGGGAATGTTTTTCCGACCTTAATGCCTTTGACTTTCCATGCTGCCAAAAATGTATGAAAATTTTTATCGCAAAATTCTGCTGCAATAACCATTGGATGCATTAGCAAGCTTTGAATTTGGAACTCAAATGTCTGAGCATAGATAACATCAACAGATTTCATTGTTTTTATCAAATCGTTAATCTGTGATGTAAGCTGATGGTTCAATGCATTTTTTTCCTGATAAAGTCTGTATAGATAAAAATTTTCTTTTTCATCCACTTTATTTGCAGTCAGATTGTTTAACATAATAACTTCATATTGAACCAACAAAACACAGCCTACGACCATTAAGATCAAAGCAATTCCGCACGATAAAAGGATTATTTTTGTTGCAATGCCTGTTTGCTTCATAAAGGCGACATCCTAACGTTTTATGTCTACAGCGTTTAAAAATTTTGATGCGTCAAGAATGATCAAAAGTCTGTCCTTGAGCTTGCACACCCCTTTTTCAAGCTCAGATTTTCGAAAATCCCTGGCAATGCCCGAAATATTATCTTCTGACACGCGGTATTCAATCAAACGCTCCTCAACTTCAATCATATGACCAATTTGATCGACCATTACGCCAAAAGATTCCCCCACATTGGGATGAAATAATAGCACTCTGCTGGATTCATCAATGGATTTGGTTGAAAAATTGAGTAACAATCGCAGATCCAATACGAGATGAACATGCCCGCGAATATTGACAAATCCGAGCATTTCAGGTGGTGCATGATGAATTTTTGTAAGAACCACTTCATCGATAATTTCTTTTACATCCAAAATGTCAACACCAAAAAAATGCCCGGCCATCTGAAATGAACAGAATTGACGTTTTGATTCTGGCATTTTCTTTTTTTCAGATGTGATATTGTTAATGTTCCGCATTGATTATCTCCTGAATTACTTACTTAGAAGCTTTGACACCACTTCAACAATGCGATCCCGATCGACTTTTACTTCATAGGCATCAAATCCTGCTTTCAATCCGATTTCTCGATCTTTTTCGGAATCAAGACTGGTTAAAGCTAAAGCAGGAACATAGGGTATTTGTTCATCCGCCCGAACAGCCCTTAAAAATTCCAGCCCATCCATAACCGGCATCTCAATGTCGGATATAATCATATCCACTTTATTTGTTTTCAGTTTATCAAGCGCTTCAGCACCATTATCCGCAGTAATTACCTCATAGCCGGCTGATGACAGATGACCCTTGACCAGACGTTGAAAAAACAAGGTATCCTCAGCCAGCAAGATTGTTTTTGTTTCATGCGTTTCAGTGTCCGCAGTAATATTCTCACCAAAGATGGATTTTTCTGCAGCTTCAACCAGTCGGTAAATATCAATAAAGATCGTAATGTACTCATTGACAATTGCTGTGCCCAAAAGGCCATCCTCCATGTAGCTTTCCTTGTTAAGTACCAGAGGCAAATTGATCACATCAATCAGAGTTGATGCCAGTATTCCAATGGGACGTTGTGATTGTTTGGGCAGGAGCAAATACATTTTATCCGAAGTTTCACATGGGGATACATTGAGAAGTTTTTCAAGTCGTATAAGTAGTGTTGGCACATTATCAACAGATATATATTCATTGCCGCCAATTGTTTGAATACGAGATGGATCAATTAACTCCACACGACGCATCAACAACAAAGGCACGGCAAATTGTTCTTCTACCCCGCTTCTAAACAATAAAATTCGATGGCTGTCTGCTTTGCTGGAACGTGTTTCTTTGTTTGTTTCTTCAACTTCAGTAGTAAAACGAACGCCGGCGTGCATGGCAATACCATTGACATCCAAAATCAACGCGACAGTACCATCACCCATAATTGTGGTTCCAGAATAGATTATTAGGGGATTGACAGCAGTATGTAATGGATTGACAACAATTTCTTCTGTACCGATGACCTCATCAATAATGAGCCCAAATCGCTGGTTACCAATTTTTAGTACTGCAAAAATAAGGATTTGCTGAATATCATCATTTTCTTTAAGCTTTTCCTGTGCAATCTTTCGATATTGCTCTGAAATTTCAGAGCGATCCTCTTCAGAAAATGGTTTGGGGCGGCATAAAACTTCACCCAGTCGAACCAATGGAAGGAGTTGCTTTCTCAAGCGAAAAACTTCCTGATCTCCATTACATTCTATCAGTGTATATATTTCATGATCATAAAGAGATACCAATTCTTCAACATTGACTTCAGGAATAGCGAATTTTTCATTATTCACCTGTACGATCAAGCAAGGAATAATCGCCAGCGTGAGCGGCAATCTAAGATGAATATTCAATCCCTGTCCCACACGAGAATCCATCTCTATGGATCCGCCCAATTGTTCGACTGCTGTCTTGACAACATCCATGCCAACGCCTCGGCCAGAGATTTCAGTTGCTTTATCAGTGGTGGAAAATCCAGGCATCATCACCAGGGAAAGAATTTCTTTTTCGCTCATGCGGTCCAGTTCGTCTTTTCGTTTCAAGCCTTTATCAATAACTTTTTCTCGAATCTGTTGCGGATTGATGCCACGGCCATCATCCTCAATGACAATATTTATCTGTCCTGCTTCGTGATAGGCTTTAACAGTAATATAACCTGTTTCTGGTTTTCCACACCTGGTACGTTCCTCAGGCGTTTCAATGCCATGATCACACGAATTTCGAATGATATGTGTAAGGGGATCAGGTAAAGATTCCAAAATTGTTTTATCCAGTTCCACTTCATGACCATTAATTATAATGATAATCGATTTATCGCACTTTTTCGATATATCGCGAACGATTCTGGGCAAACGACTAAACAATGTACCAATCGGTTGCATGCGTGTCCGCATGATTGCTTCTTGAAGTTCTGATGTCACCATATCCAATCGTTGAGAATTGTCTGCCATGCGGGTATCTGTTTTATCAACAAGCAAAAGATGTTGATTTCTTACCAGGACGAGTTCACCGGCAAGATTCATAATTTTATCTAAAATATCGACACTGATGCGAATGGTATCAGATTGCTCGCGATGTCCACTTGATTGGCAGGCATTTATATTTTGGCGGTCTTTTTCACCGATTTTGTTTGTTTTTTGCGTTTTCTGGATAACCTTATCCTGGCTTTGTTTTTTTGTATCTGTATCTGGATGCGCCTTTTTTTCAGTTGGTGGATCCATTGATTTTGGAGATAGAACAGGTTTTGTTTCTTTTATCTTGGGTGGATCGACTTTTTTATGATTTGATGGCACTTGTGGTAATTCTTGTGAATCAGGTGAGTAGGATACAGGATGAATATTATCTTTATGAAGTTGAAGTACGACTGAAATGTCATTTATGTTTAAATTGGTTCCATAAAAAACCTGACAATTTAGTGGAATCGTCGAAAAATCTGCCGAAAGATTCTGTGCGGAAGAATCCCATTTCACAGAAATGATTGTTCCCATTCCATTAAGATCTTTAATTAATGTATCCAGGCTGATATTTTTTTCTGTACTCATTTCAGTCAGATTGTAATCAAGTATAAAATAATTGGGATGGTTGATACTTTGGAGGAATTTTATATCAATTTGAAATCCGGATTCAGACAATTTTTCAATTGTCATCGTATCAGAATACATTTCATTTTCTGATTGTTGTTTTTCAGTGACTTGCTTTTCAGTCACTTTAGATTTTTGTGTATCAGTCACTTTAGATTTTTTCTTTACCGGTGGTTCAGTATCTGTATCAGCAGCATGAATCAATTCCTGAAGTCTGTCGTAAACATCTTGAATATCAACAGATTCACTGTTTTTGGGATCGTTGACCATTATTTGTAAAAGGTCGCTTCCTGACAAAAGCGCATCAATATACACCGATTCAGGCGTAATATCCCCTTGACGCATTTTTTGAAGCAAAGCTTCCATGACATGCGACAGTCGTGTTATTGTATTCAAATTTAAAAACCCTGAACTGCCTTTGACCGAATGGATAGATCGAAACACTTTGTCAATCAATCTGGCATCAGGATTATCTTGCGATTCAAGGGCTAAAAAATTGTCCTCAATATTGTCAAGATGCTCCCGGGCCTCAGCGATAAACTCATTGAGCATGTTCTGGTCAATTTGCATGCTTTTTTCCTTATTTAGGAAATCTCTGAAAATAAGTTCCCCATTTCAAAACAATGTTCATCGGGGTTTTTGTTCTGTAGAGACGTAGCATGCTACGTCTCTACGTGCCAAACGATTATATGTTAAAGATAAAAGGGGAAATTATTTTCAGAGCTTTCCTTAGTTACCTAAATAAATAATCCATTACTAATTGTTCAAAATTTTTAATCCATAATATTATAGATGAATAAAAAATGAGATTCTTACAATTTTTTTTGTAATTTTTTAAATATTTTATAACTATATAGATTTATTGGGATTACTAAAAATATTATCTATACAACTTAATTTGTGAACATGGTGATTACAACTTTTGTTGTAGGTATTGATGAGTATATTTAAATATCAATTTTTATTGATTAAGTAGGGGGGTATTCTATTAAGGAAATCTCTGATAATAAATTCATTATTTAATAAATTGCATTCCTTTTTTTTTGAACCAGGATTACGCTGAAGAAGATGAATAAGATGAATTAAAAGTGTCTCATTTCATCTTATTCATCTTCTTCAGTGTAATCCTGGTTCAAAAAAGAAT
>Ga0272440_1003423_pt1 | contig 11867 bp, 9 predicted proteins | sample SSMMMBAug17_FD_192440 | JGI IMG/M metagenome (GOLD analysis project Ga0272440, IMG submission 192440) | Marine sediment archaeal communities from Little Sippewissett salt marsh, Falmouth, MA, United States - SSM-MMB-Aug17 | ecosystem: Environmental > Aquatic > Marine > Wetlands > Sediment ... | reverse complement strand
ATCCTGAATCAAGGCCTGACCCCATCACGTAAATGGGGAACTTATTTTTCGAGAGTTCCTAAGTAATAATGACAGGTGGGTTATAATCAAGTCCATTTAGGAAGGATAGTAAAAATGGGTGATAAAGCATATCCTATTGTTGTAATGGAGACAACAATGGGTAAAATGAAAATTGAACTTTGGGATGACTTTGCCCCGATAACAGTTCATAATTTTTTGAGTTATGCTCATGATGGTTTTTATGAAGGGACTATTTTTCATAGAGTGATTAATAGTTTTTTAATACAAGGGGGTGGCCTGACACCTGATATGCGTGAAAAATCAGCGGGTATGCGTCAAGCCATTCGTAATGAAGCTAAGGAATCTGGAATAAAAAATACGAGAGGCACAATCGCTATGGCAAGAAAACAAGAGATCGATAGTGCAACATCTCAATTCTTTATTAATGTCAGTGATAATGAATTTTTAAATTATAAAAGTGATAGCCCTAAAGAGTTTGGTTATTCTGTTTTTGGACAAGTATTTGAAGGCATGGACATTGTTGATAAAATTAGCTTAGTAAAAACTAGTACCATAGGCCCTTACCACGATGTACCCGCAAAGCCAATATTAATTTCTCGAGTTAAACTCATGTAAATCAATTTACTTATCTTTGTTAATTCAATATGTTTCATCAAAACAACAACTAAAGCCGGCATAGCCAGCTTTAGTTGTTGTTAACTGATAAACCAATTGACCGCTATTTGACGATTGTTAAACTGTTTAATTTATATAATCAATAGTTTCAATGATATGGCAGACTTCCTTTGCACTGTTTTCTAAGCTGTATTTACAATTGCTTCCAATTCGAATAACATGCCCTTCGATAACAGGATGACTTATTTCATCTAAATAGATTGTTCCACATCCTTTTTGTATGAGCCATTTTTTATCTACTTGAACAGGTTCTTCACAAATTGTTTTTCCTGGAAAAATAACCAAATGATTCACAGCCAATTCATTTGTAGACTCCAAATTTTTTCTATACCCCCATTCCTTATAAACTGTTGAATGCACTTGATATTCTCGACGCCCTTTTTCTTTGAGTTGTTCAACAATTTGCTTAACTTCACGACTTGTTTCTAAATCAGACATAAAAACAGAATCAGGGGTAACCACAACAACCATATTATCCAGATTATTAATTGCAGTTAAATATCCTTGGGCCATAATAAATGAATTCTTAGTATTTTGAACAATCGCATTATCCGAAATAATAACATTGCCATCTTTATCTTTTGCTAGAAAATCATACAATGATTTCCAAGATCCAATGTCACTCCATCCAAAATTTGAGGGTAAAACAACCCCTTTATCTGTATGCTCCATTATAGCATAATCAATTGAAATATTATCAATTTTTTCATAGTCTTCTGAAGGAATATCACTGTCTGAATCAAACATCGTTTGGATATCATTCAATAATGACGCTGCAAAGCGTTTATATTCATTAAGCATCACTGAGGCTTTAAAGGCGAACATGCCACTATTCCAATAAAACGAACCGGATTGTAGATACTGTTTTGCGGTTTGTAAATCAGGTTTTTCAACAAATCGTTTAATAGCTCGTGCACCATCAATTTCATTGTCAGACGCTTCAATATAACCATATCCTGTTTCAGGATAATGAGGTTCTATACCAAACGTAACAATATGGTCATTTTGACACAATGTCTGCGCAATTTGAATTTTTTCTATGAATAACGCCTTATCTTTAATTACATGGTCTGCTGGAAAAACATAAATGATTGCATCCTTTTCAATTGATAAAATATTTAATATTGCTAAAAGAATCGCAGGGGCAGTATTTCTACCACAAGGCTCCTCAATCATAATTTGATTCTTAGATACTTGGAGCATTTCAATTTCTCGAAAAATTTCAGATGCATGATTACTCCCACAAACAATTCGTAAATTCTCCGATCGAAAAAAAGGGAGCATTCTTTGAATTGTTTGTTGTATAAGGGACTGATTTCCAAAAAATTTAACGAGTTGTTTGGGAAATAATTCCCTGGAAACTGGCCATAAGCGTGTTCCACTTCCACCTGCCAATAATACTGAGTAGACTTTTAAATTAGATTCTGACATAAAAAAACCTCATTCATTGCGTTATCGTTATGAGATAAAATATTGAATTCATAAACGAATTAATACTGAAATCAATCAAAAGATGTTTCTATCGTCTAAGTTTTCAAAAAAAGCATATCTTATACAAATATTATTATTTGACGCAAGTCTAAAAATTCATTGAGATTATTATATTTGACAGTATTTGGATTAATAATTTATTGTTTTCAAGTAGTTATTGACTATTTGATTAAATAATTTAGATATGCCCTTTGCTTAAAAATTATTCAAGACACCAAATGGTCATTATTCATGCATGTTCCTGATCTTTCAAAAAAACTTGCAAATCCTATGTGGATAAGTTATATATAATTCATTTTGCAAACAACATATCGTTTAGATTCTAAGATAATTGATTTTGGAAGGCAAAGTAAGGATAAGACAATAAATAGACTCCCATCAAATCGCCACATAATCCAAAATATTATCTTAATATTGTGTAATCTTTCAAATTTTGATCCTCATTCTAATAAAAATTCATTATGGCTATTTCATTAAGATGAAACCATTTTTGGTGTCAAAAAGAAGCAATCTATTCATACCATTATTTGCATTTTTCTTATTCTGTGGGTTACTTTATCATACAAGAGATCAAATCTTGAAAATAATATATAAATTTCAATATATTATCGTAAAACTTTGAAGTCATTGGTTTGATTTCAAAAAACATTAATACGTGGGTATAAAACTTTTTTGAAAGGGGGTGCTCTTTTGATAGTTGTTTTTAATGAATAAAGCGATAAGAATCATAGGTCATGTGATAGATCACAATTAACAAAATAAACCAATATCTTTATCAGGAGGAAAGATGGGAACAAGAGTAATGCGATCGCTGATCGTTATTTGTATAATCATTCTTTTTTCAGCTACAGTAAGTGTGGCAGGCTTGATGGACACCCTTGGATTAGGATCAAAAGCAACCGCACTCGGTGGTGCATATGCTGCTTATGCTGATGATCCATTTGCTGTTTATTATAACCCAGCAGGATTGACACAAATTGAAAAAAAGACCGTGTCAATGGGAGGGCATTCAGCATTTGCTTCTATTAAAATTCATGATTTTCATCTCACCCCCGGAATTGCGAGGGAAAAGGATAGAAATGGCAATATCAAAACAATAAAAGAATTATCCGCACCACCTTTTCCAGAGTATGTTGATATAACCAACAGAAGAAAACTTTTACCCGCTCCCCACATGGCATGCGCAAATCCCATTACAGATCGAATTGTATTTGGTTTTGGGTTTTATGCACCATTTGGAGCAGAAGCAGCATGGAATGATAGGCAATCAGAAAATCCTGGCGCTTATAATTCTTCCTCTGGGTCTTTTATGCGTCTTGCTGCAACCCCAACTATTGCTTACCAAGTCACCGATAAATTATCAATTGGCGTTGGCTTATCAATCGGTGCTTCTATGAGTAAAGTAGAAAAAAATATGTATATGCCAGACGTTATTGTAGAAGCATTGAAAGACTTAGAAAACTCATTAAATACCCAACCTGAGTTAAGAAATACACGCCCGCATTTAAAAGTACAGTCTGCAATTGAGTCATATCAACAAAAAATTATTGGAGAATTATATGATCCCTTTAATTATTCCTATAATCTTGGACTAATGTACAAACCCACTGAAACTGTTACATTTGGCATTACGTATCGGAGTCGAAGTGCGGTAGATTTTAAAGGAAAAATTCAAATTGAAGGTGTTCAAGAAAGACCAAACGTTCCTGTTAAAGTAGATGCTGAAACCTCTATTGATCATCCTGCACAATTACAAGTTGGCGTAAGGTGTCAAGCCAGTGAACGACTTTCAATTGAATTTGATTATATGTGGACACGTTGGGGCTTCTTAGAGGATTATGTCGTTAATCTTGATCCTGAAATATTAGGTTCTCGAGCAGATGATATTTACATGAAAGAACTTGAAAATACCAGTCAGATTAGAATGGGCCTTGAATATAAGTCAGATGAATTTATAACGCTTCGACTAGGCTATTATTATGATCCAACCCCTGTTCCAGACGATGGGTTTGAAATTGGATGGTCAGATATTAACAAGACTGTATATTCATTTGGCGTAGGCGTTAAATGTCCTAATCTTAGTGATGGAAAATTACATCGTCTGATTTCTGGCAACGTTACAATTGATGGCGTTTTTCAATTTATTACATCACCTGAAAAACGTCGCGTGGGTTACGATGGCCGAGGAAGCCTTGCTTTAAATGATTCATACAATTTCAGATATGACCCAGACCTCAGATGGGAAGCAATTGATAATGTTGTTTCTCTTGAAGCAAGTATGAACGTATGGGCTCTGGGTGTTACAATGAACTGTACATTCTAAAATTCAAATATTTAATGTAAAAAACAAATTTAATGTTAAGATAAAGATTTTGGCAAGACAGCGTTTCGAGATAATACCATTCAATAATCAACGAAGCGCTTACGTCATTCAAAATCTTTATCTTAACGAAACATCTATAACAAAGTCCAACGCTTGACATCATTATGCATTCATAATCCTAACGTAACGTCTATAAAAAAGTCCAATGCTTGACATCATTATGCATTCATATTTTTTCAAGCAAAAAAACATTTCCAGTAATCTAGCAAAATTTATCGTTTTTTATCATCCTTATTAAATGGTTTAAATTATGAATACAAAAGACCTTATTCTTACAATTGATAATGGTACTCAAAGCCTTCGTGCTTTGATTTATGATTTAAATGGTCAACTGAAAGCAAAAGAAAAAATTGTGTTTACGCCATATTTTTCTAACCATCCAGGATGGGCAGAACAACATGTCTCTGTTTTTTGGGATGCTTTATGTACAGCTTGCCAAAAACTATGGCATAATCAAGCTATTGATAAAAACCGAATTGCTGGGGTTGCGTTAACAACACAACGAGGAAGTGTTGTACCAGTTGATAAAGAGGGACAACCTCTGCGCCCTTTAATTTCATGGCTGGATCAAAGAAAAACTTATAATATATCCCCTATTTCTGGAATCTGGCAAATTCTTTTTAAAATTCTTGGCGTCAGTGATACAGTCTTATATTTTCAAAGAGAAGCCGAAGCCAATTGGATTTATCATAATCAACCGGAAATATGGGAAAAAACACATAAATTTCTTTTGCTTTCTGGCTACTTAACACACAAACTCATTGGAGAATATGTTGATTCAGTGGCATGTCAAATTGGATTTATACCTTTTGATTATAAAAATCTTAATTGGGTTGCTGACTGGGATTGGCGATGGAAAGGGCTTCCAATCACACCCGATATGCTGCCAAAACTGATGCCGCCTTCATCAACTTTGGGATATATTCATAAACAGGCGTCAATAGATACTGGCATTCCTGAAGGACTACCTTTGATTTCGGCTGCTGCAGATAAAGCGTGTGAAGTGATTGGATCTGGAAGTTTAGATCCTTCAATTGGCTGTTTAAGCTATGGCACAACTGCTACAATTAACGTTACACATAGTAAATATATTGAAGCCATTCGTTTTCTTCCTGCTTATCCCTCTGCTGTTCCCAATTATTACACGATGGAAATTCAAATATTTCGTGGGTTTTGGATGATAAGCTGGTTTAAAAAACTCGTTGGTTACAGTGAAGACAAAGACTTGACACAATCAGGTCAAAAATTAGAAGAACTTTTTGATAAACTGGTTGAAGAAATTCCACCAGGCTCAATGGGATTAATGCTTCAACCTTATTGGTCTCCCGGAGTTCGTTTTCCAGGCCCTGAAGCCAAAGGCTGTATTCTTGGCTTTGGTGATGTTCATACAAATGCACATATTTATAGGGCAATTCTGGAAGGCTTAGCCTATGCATTAAGAGAAGGAAAGGAAAAAATAGAGCAACGAACAAAAATTCCAATTTCTCAACTTCGTGTTTCTGGTGGTGGGTCCCAAAGTAATAGCGCAATGCAAGTAACTGCAGATATTTTTGGATTACCAACCATTCGGCCTCATGTTTATGAAACATCTGGACTTGGCGCCGCAATTGATGCCGCTGTCGGTCTTAAATTTTATGATGACTTTCAATCAGCGGTTACCAAAATGACCCATATTGGGGATACATTTGAACCCAATTTGGAACACCATGACATGTATCAGGCATTGTATCATTCTGTTTATAAAAATATTTATAACAAACTTCGTCCTTTATATGAAAAAATACGTGATATAACAGGTTATCCACAATAACATAATCCTTTTATTTTAATTAATGTCTAACTAAGGAGGTGCCAATGTCAAATCAAAAAAAATTGTATGGTGTAATGTATTGTTTCATTGCTGTGTTATGGGTTTATTCAAGCAGTTTTGCAAAAGAACCATTAATTGCAGCAACATGTGATTTTGAACCTTATTTTGGGGAAAAATTAGAAAAAAATGGGCCAATCACTGAAATTACAGTAGCCGCATTTAAAGAAGCTGGATATGATGTTACTGTTAATTTTTTTCCATGGGCAAGAGTGATGAAAGAAGCCAAAGAATCCCGATTTGATGTATTGATTGGCGTATGGCACAATAAAGATAGAGAAAAATTAATGGCATTCACAGATCCAATGGTTGACAACGAAATAGGTTTTTATAAACGAAAAGGAGATAGTATCACTTTTACAGGGTATCAAGATTTAAAATCTCATCGCATTAAAGTGGGAAATGTAAGAGGCTATGCCACACCAAAAGGTTTTGATGAAGCTGGCTTAAACGTTGATCTTGTAAAAGATGATCTGACAAATATCAAAAAACTCGTGAAAGGTCGTTTGCAATTAATCCTTATTGATAAACAGGTTGGTATGCATCTTATTAAAATAGACATGCCTGATCGCATGGATGAAATAGAATGGCTTGTAACATTAGAAGCAATGCCATTGATGAATGGTATTATTAAACCTAACAAAAAAAATTGGCAAACAATTCTCAATGATTTTAATAAAGGCTTGAGTATCTTAAAAAGTAAAGGCGTTGTTACAGATATTTTAAAAAAACATGGATTTAATCTATAATTTATAATCACAAACACGTTAGGGGCAAGATTAATTTCTTCAGTACATGCCCCTAACCCTCATCCACTTATTATTAATGATATTGCATCAACAAAGATATCAATTTATCATTAATATCAGATTGTTTTAAAGAAATCCGAATATATTGATCAGATAGTCCTTTAAAATTTTCACAATTGCGAATAAGAATTCTTTCTTTTGCAAGATATGAAAAAATAGTCGATGCAGATAACCCATTTTGCAGTTGAAGAAGCACAAATGATGTATATGATGGGAATGACTTATAAAATGCTGAGCCATTTAATCGATTAAGTAATCTATTTTTTTCGTATGCAATGTACGCTTTACTTTCATTGATATATGTTTTACTCTCTTTCCAATGCGTAAGAAGGGATAGACCGGATTGCTGGGCCAGAGCATTGACACTCCAAGGAATGGCATGATTGTTAAATTTTTCAATAATATTTGGTGGTGCGATAAAAAAACCAAGGCGAAGGCCAGGGATACAAAAAATTTTGGAAAATGAATACAATATAATCACATTGTCTAAGCCTGAATGAAGTAAAGAATATTGATCTTCACTCATTACAAAAGGCATATAGGATTCATCAATAATAAATCGAATATGGGGATACCGAGAACAAAAGTCAATGAGGTCTTTTGATTTGAGTATCGTTCCTGTAGGATTATTTGGATTGCAAATAAATACACAATCTGTGTCTGAATATTCATCCGGAATATCTAAATGAGGAGAAAAATGATCCTCAATATTGGACAGAATATAACACACTTGAACATTATGTCGATAACACGCATCAGCATAGTCCGCATATGTCGGACCAAAAATGATTGCTTTTTTAATGGCTAAAATGTCTGGTAAGCCATAGATAAAAGGTGTTGTCCCATTGCCCGCAAGAACTCGATCATTTGGCAGGTCATAGCATGAAGCAAATTTTTGATTTAATTCAAAATCATCCACTTCTGGCAAATGACTGATCATGTTGTTCATATACTTTTGTAGCCAATTGACTAAATGGTCTGGAGTTCCTAATGGATTAATATTACTGCTCATATCAACTATATCATATGGCGTACATCCCCATTGTCTGGCGTAGTGATATATATTTCCTCCATGACCTGTTAACATAACATATTCGTCCTTCACTGTTGATAATTCTTTTTAATTCATAGATGTTGCAATCAACTCACATATACCCCTTTCGACTCATCAAAAGAGTGCCCACCTGTCCTCCCCCAAAGGTTTGTCAATACCAGAATAATCGAAAAATATATTGTAACATATTAAAATTATAATTTAAATTTATAATATCATAGCTCAAGGTGTCGCTTTTAAGTATATCGCTTTTTATGAAAAAATATTGGCAAGGCAATTTAGGCAATAGTACTAAAGTACATCGACAAGCGTAGTCCAAAATTTTTAATCTTAAAGTCTATAGCAATGTAAAAGATATAAACAATCCTGTTTCAACCAATTCAATCATGGCTCCCATCATATCACCAGTAATACATTTAACATGCCAATGGTATAATAGGAGTATCCATATAACCCATCCACAAAATGAAATCCAAAGCCAAATACAATACCACCCCATAAATACTGATATGATCAGAGGTAATAAAATCGTCATTAAGCATTTTTGCGAAATAGATCGGCAATAAAAAACAGAGGCGATTCCACCTTCGGGTCGTCCATAGGGGAGGAATTTCATTCCTAAAAGGACACTGTATCGCGCTAAAGATGGGGCTAGAATTAAAATCCATGGCCTTAATTCTGAAGGGATACTTAATATAGATGACCATTTTAAAGACAATACAAAAAATATGGCAATTAAGCCCATGGCACCTGTTCGACTATCTCGCATAATTGTGAGTTTTTGATCAATGGATCGATGACTGAATAGTCCATCCGCGGTATCTGCTACACCATCTAAGTGAAGTGCACCAGTTATAATTGCAAATAATAAAACGTCTAAGAGAGATCTGAGCAAATCAGGACAGAAAAATCCTAAACAATAATCCCACCCGGCAACTAGCATGCCTATCAATAATCCAACCAATGGGAAATGAATAAGAATATCCGCGTTCAAGCGTTGTGCGTGTCGGCCAACTGGAATAATAGATAAAAATTGGATAGCTGATAAAAAAGATTGCTTTAAAATGGCCATAAACAAAACCCTTTGCGCTGAAATTCTTTTTCACATGATTTTAAATGATTGTTATATTGAATAGCAGTTCGATGCACTTTTCTTGCTTTATTAATTAACCACCTTTTTTTGCGATAGGATTTTCTATTAAAACCTTTTTGGCCTTCATGATAGGCCAAATATAATTTGAATACATCGTTTTTAGCAATTCTGCACATCTTATAACTGACATGACAATACCATCCAACAAAATCAATCGCATCGTCAAAATTGTTTCGTTTTGCGAAAGGTCGCCTTTTTGATTTGTATGTTTCCCATGTTGAATCAATTGCTTGTGCATAGCCATATGCTGAGCTTGGCCTTGGACCTGGAAAAACAAATAGACATGTTGTCCGCGGTGGCTTGGCGTTTGCCCTAAAAGAAGATTCATGATAAATAATTGCCATTAATACAGGAATAGGAACACCCCACGTATGGCTAGATGCACTCGCATATTGATACCATTTTTTTTTCTGCCTAAAGATTTCACATAAATTATCTTTATTATTCAGCTCCCCAGAACAAGCTGGTTCACCTAAAAAAAACATGACACCATATATGATTATACCCAATATGATTATTTTTTTTAGTAAAGAAAACAAAAAAAACATGATTGTTTAATTATCGAAATAAGTTAAGTTCAACTCTACGATTCAAACGACGTCCTTCTGGCGTATCATTTGGTTTTATGGGTTGGGAATCCCCAAACCCCTTAGCAAACATACGATTTTTGGAAACCCCTTTTTTGATAAGATAGGCCATCACAGCGTTTGCTCTTCTTTCAGATAATTTCTGATTCAGTTCCGATGATCCTGATGAATCAGTATGCCCAAAAATATCAAGCAATAGTGATGTGTCCTCATTCATTAATTCAGCAATTTTATCTAAATATGGGAACATAGCTGGTTTAATAGTCCATTTACTACTATCAAAGCAGGTATCACCAGATAAGACTTTTGTTTGGGGTTCATGCATGATAGGCTCTTTAACACTGGGTTGAGGTTCTGGCTGTTCTGGCTCAGGCTGTATAATTGGTACGTTAGCAATTTGTTCCGGTGCACTATCAAGCATCATAGTTGTAACAAATTGAGTTAATTTTTTGTTTGTCTTTAGCTCTTCAGCATTCATTGCATTGGCTTTACTACCGGTTTTTCCAACCCATGCAATTTGTTTTAATAGTCCTTGCCCAGCCGCATCATTTCCAATTGCGATTGTATTAAAAGATAACCGATCTTGATAATGTTGTTTTAATTTTCTGACAGTATCCAAGATTTGGCCATTATCCATGTCATCGCCATCTGTTACAATAAGCACAGCAATATTACCCTCAATAGAACGAATATCTTCTGGCAGTTCTTCTAATGCTTTATTCAAAGGACTTTGTCCACCAGCCCAGTCTATACTTGAAATAGCGTATTTAACATCTTGCTTGCTATAGACTACTGGACCAAACACCATTTCAATTCTGTCAGCTAAGGGTTGCTGAGCCATCCCAATCACCTTTATTGCTACTTTTAAAGGCAAAATAGGTATAGACTCATTAATTCCCAAAATCGCATCTTTTGCAATGGATAGTTTTTTGATACCATCATATGAATCTGCCATTGAGCGGGATGCATCTAAAATAATAAACAAAGCATTTGATTTTTGGACAAAAGGTTCTGGAATTTGGACAGAATCAATATTTCGTTGCATTGTATGTTTCGCGCAACTTATAATCAACATGGATAGAATTAAAATTCCTGTGGTTACAAATTTGTTTGTTCTCATGGTGTTCCTCCTCGCCATGATAATGGATTGATGTTAGATTTATAGATTTTAAATATACTATTAGACAGTCCATTGACTAAACGCCAAGCAAAATCTTTATCTTCAAGTCTATCGCCCTTGAATAATTAACGTTCAGTCTAACTCTAATCACTCGATCATACGTTTTATCTACTATTAACTATATCCAACAATAATCCGGGGTTAATAAATTAGGGTTATAAGTTAAAACTCATTGTTCATGTTTTTAGTTCTTGACAATTGAATTATTTGTTTTTTCATACTGACAATAACCGAATGCCATGAATTTCAATGAAACATTTTTATAGATAACAAGGTGTTATCAAAAATTTAAAGATGTTGATTGCAATTTTTGGGTTATATAAAATAAACACCTTTTTAATGTTCATTTGCTGCGCTATCGATAATAACTCAATTATAAAATGGGAAGGGTGTTATTTATATTTTTATCTAATGCTTACAATTTTTTTAAGTTATAATTGTAATCTAAAAAATGCAAGTTTTTTTATTTGAAATTATACCCAAAAATTGCAATCAACATCTTTAAATTTCTGTTAACACCTTGTTATCTATAAAAATGTTTCAATGAATGAATTCACGTTTTTCGTGAATTCATTCATTGAGGCATTTTAATAGATAACAAGGTGTTAACAGAAATTTAAAGATGTTGATTGCAATTTTTATGTGAT
>Ga0272440_1003422_pt1 | contig 11868 bp, 6 predicted proteins | sample SSMMMBAug17_FD_192440 | JGI IMG/M metagenome (GOLD analysis project Ga0272440, IMG submission 192440) | Marine sediment archaeal communities from Little Sippewissett salt marsh, Falmouth, MA, United States - SSM-MMB-Aug17 | ecosystem: Environmental > Aquatic > Marine > Wetlands > Sediment ... | reverse complement strand
AGATTTCATTGCACTGGTAATCAATTCCATCAATTGATTTATTTCTTCGCGGGTTATGGTTAGAGGCGGTCGAATGACAACACTCTCCTTGGAAACCAACCCTTGTACGACAATGAATCCATGATTTCGAGCGGCCACACAAAACGATTGGGCCAATTCTTCTCTTGTAAAGGTGATTGCGTTTATAAGCCCCAGTCCATTTACCGAACAAATCAAATCTGGATATAAATCCTGGATATGAAATAAATGATTCAATAAAAGGGATCCCGTGTCACGAACTTGTATCCATGGGCGCAAATTTTCATAAATATCTATCGCTTGACAGGCCACCCGACATCCCACATCATGACCTCCGAAGGTGCATAAATGAATGAGAGGATGATTGTCGAAAAAAGACTTGACTGAGGGGTTAAAAACCATCCCTGTCATCGGAAACACTCCGGCTGTGATCGCCTCTCCAAACAACAAAATATCTGGGGTCACGCCAAAATAATCCTTGGCGAATTTGTGGCCGGTTCGGCCAAACCCGGTTTGAGTTTCATCAAAGATCAACAATGCGCCATGTTGCGCGCAAAGTGATTTTAATTCCAATAAATATTTCTTGTCTGCCATGCGGCATCCGTTTTCTATCTGTACAGGTTCTAAAATAAAGGCAGCGGTGTTTTTGTTTACTGCCTTTCTGGCAGCCTTGATGTTATTGAATTCGACAATGGTTTGATCCGGAATCAAACGGCCGTATTGGTTCTTGTCAGCACGCTCTGAAAGCCCCATGGCAAATCCAGTGTGACCATACCATCCACCATCCACTGAAATCAGCTCTGTTTTGCCAGTATAGCCTCTGGCCAGTTTACATGCTGCATCCATGGCTTCACCTCTAACCACAGTGAAGAGAACACAGCTAAGATTATCGGCAACGAATTTAGCCAGTTTACTTGATAAATCAGCCTTTTCCTGGGATACGAGAATAAAATTGCCGCAATCAGTTGCTTTAACTGCGGATTTGAGTGAATCAACTACTGTTTTATTTTTTCGACCAAGATTGTAACTTGATGCGGCGCAATAGCAATCAATGAATCGGTCGCCATTGATGTCATTGATATAGATGCCCTTACTTTGTCCTTCTATCACATCAAGTCCGCTGGCCTTTAGCTGTTCAACCATGCCTTCGGAAAAAAGCGCTTTGGCTTCTTCGTATAAATCTTCGCAAAGCGTTAATGAATCATCTTTTTTTATTTGGGTCTGCATGAATATGTTGCTCCTTTCGTTGTCATGACGTCTGTTAAAAACCAAATCTTCTTAAAAAAGAACTGATGGGTATGAGATTATTCGGATCATTCACCCATTTTCGGAAAATAGTGATTTTGGTTAAGGGTAGTAGTACAACAAGGTAATATCCCAGTATTTTCATGGCTTTCCTAAACTTTGTTAAAAATTCGTCGACGTCATTTTCTGTAATCGTCAAGGGGAGCATTAACCGCATTACTTGCGGTGCATTTCCTGAATAAGCCGCAAAAACACCTGACTTGCTTAAACTATCCGCCATGATCATTCCCATAAACTCATGTTTGTATTCAATACCAATCATAAGCCCTTTGCCGCGAACTTCATGGATTGATTCAGGGTGCTGTAACATGATTTCGGACAGTTCATTTTGAAGACGAGTCCCCATTTTTTCAGCATTTTTTGCGAGTTGTTTTTCACTCAATTCGTCGATCACTTCAGCTGAAATCCGACAGCCAATGTTACTGCCTCCACCGGAGGACATATGAAAGAAGGGATTGTCATTTACAAAATTAGTCAAATCCGGAGTATCCCTATAAACAATGGCACCATTGGGGTAAACCCCACCACCAATAGATTTGGCTAAGGTCATCACATCCGGTATAACCTCTGAATACTCGGAAAACCAAGTTCTACCAGTGCGGCCAAATCCGGTTTGAATTTCATCAAAAATGAGCACAATACCTAAATCATCGCAAAGTGTCCTCAATCCCTGCAAATATTCATTGCTTCCCACATTGATTCCGCCCTCACCCTGTATCGGCTCAATCAAAATGGCCGCTGTTTTTGGTGACGCCAATTGTTTGATTGTTGTAAGATCGCCAAATGGTACCAGGCAAAAATCAGGCATAAGTGGTTGAAAAAGTTCTTTGTAATAATCCTTACCCCCGGCGGAAAGGCTGAATCCGGAGTGGCCGTGATACGCATTGATCATGGAAATGATTTCCTCCCTGCCCGTGGCACCTCTGGCCAGCTTAATAGCCGCTTCAATGGAATCAGCGCCGCTACCAGTAAAAATCACCTTGTTTAAATCACCAGGCGCCAGATCAACCAGTTTCCTGGCAAATTCAATTTTGGATCGGGATAAAAGTATAGGCGTTCCCATATCATATTCATGTAAGGACTCACATAGTGCGTCAACAATTCTGGAATTTCGCCTGCCTGTATTAAAAGATCCTGCAGATGAAAATCCATCAAAATACGTTTTACCTGTTGTTGCATCAAAAAACTTCGTATCCAGACGATCTCCTTCAAGCATGTCAAGGTGACCGGCGGATAAGTATTTAATTTGTCCTTCCGATATATGATTTCCAAATTGCCTGAAGATTTCCTTGGCGCGTTTTTTACTGATCTGTTCTCTTTCCATATTTTTCTCCTGTTCATGATTTATTCTTTGTATAATGATACTGACTTGTAATGTCAGTCAAAGCCTGTTCCAAAGCGGTAATATATTTTTCGGTATCCTCCATAAAAAGCATATGGCCCACATTGCGGAAAGTTACTATCTTTGCGTGCTGGATATTACTTGCCAATATCAACGATTGTTCTGCTGGCACCACAGGATCATGTGTGCCAGCAAAAACATAGCATGGTATGCGAATCTTATACAGCTGATCGGCGATGTCCAAAGGACCAATGCCATTAAACAAAGGAAACAATGCAGCAGGGTCCTGCTGACGCGTATTGGGTCGAATATTATCAATCATACGCTGGCTAAGTGGACTCGACCGGTAGGCACGAAGGTTATAGGCTAATTTCCTGGCAAATACGCGCTGGATTAAAAGGCTTCTTTGCGCCAGCGCGATGTTGGTAATAAACATACTTTTGGCCCATTTACCCATTCCTGCCAGTTTTACCAGCAGGCCTTCGACACCTCCCCAGTGACCACTATGGAACCCCGCTATGCTGACAATACCAATCACATTAGGCGCCTGGTGAATTGCAAGATTCAGTGCACTAAAACCACCTGTGGAATGTCCAACGAGAATCGCTTTCTTTTCACCCAACAGCTCTTTTAATGCGCCATTCATCACGCGAAAAAACCACTGTTCATTCACTTGCTCAGGCGCAAAATATTGCGGTACGGTCGAAGGGTGATGAGCGGGTAAACTCAGGGAATACCAGTTCCTATTATCTTTGAAGCTGGGAGGAACACAATCGAGCCAAAAGTTTACCGATGCCAATACGCCATGTATAAATACAACACTCGGTTGTTCCTGTCTAACAAGATGTTCATTAACCCCCAGATAGGCCAAACGATGACCTTCTGACTCAACGAAGCCCTCATTTACTTTCATGGCACCAACTCCTGTCACAAAGCTTTCTTTTTTTCTTTTTGTTTACTGTTGTTATCTCATCTTTCAGTTCTATTTTTAGCTTTGATGAAGATTTATTACATATTTACATTTTATTCTTATTCAAAAAAAACAAATGTACATAATGCATATTTTTTTCAAGGAGTCAATAATGAAGAAGAGAATAATTTCCAAAGGATTAATAGATAAGGCGGGGACGACGAGACTCGAACTCGCGACCTCCGGCGTGACAGGCCGGCGCTCTAACCAAACTGAGCTACGCCCCCTAATTGATAGGGAAAAAATAATTGCCTGGGACATATATAGGCGGAACAGGGCTTGAACCTGTGACCCTCGGCTTGTAAGGCCGATGCTCTCCCAACTGAGCTACCCGCCCAAGCAATGATTTATTTAAACAATATACCAACGAATTAGTAATTCGTCAAGTAATTATTTAAATTTTTTTATTTTTTTTTTTGAGCTATCAGATTTGTATTGCAAATATTTGATATTAGGCGATCGATGATTGTTTTCACCTTTGTTTCTCCTCTTTTGAACTGATCGAAATAATGTCAGCATCAGAAAAATGTTGTTCAATCAACTCATCAAGCAAATCATTTTCAGACTTTTCTGATTCTTTACCTGTCAGTAGCGAGCGCTCACGATCAATTTCACCTTGAAATTTGTTAAAAAAGTTTTGTCCTTCACTGTCCGAAAGAATTGATTTGTCGGCATCTGAGGACAACAGACCCTCCAATTCCTGTTCTTCTGAAGGTGATAGATCCAGACCTTCAGAAGGTTGTTTTTGTTTTTTTAATTTGAGTTTTGGTGATGGTGCCTCTTTTTCAGCAAAAGACAGGGCGCTCATTTCTGTTTGGGTGGCATCCATTTCAACCTGAATGCCTTTGATCTGATTGGAAAAAAATTTCAGTCGAAAACCAATGATAATAATAACAAATAACAAAATGCCATTAATTGCCAAAACACCCCACATTAAGAATGTTACGAAGGAAATGCGATGATTTAAATTCTCTCGTTCAATTTTTGTTTTGCGTTTTTCCTGCTGAAGTGCAAGATTGAGATTTTGGATTTCCTCTTGCTGATTTGTCAGTGCCTGCAAGAATCTAAGCGTGGAATCGTTTTGCTTTTGGGACATTGTCTCAGACATATTGGTGTCCATTTGAAATCCAGCTGTTTCTTCATTTATGGCCCATACAAGGGATAAAGATAAAAACAATAGACATATACTTAATATTGTTCGATACATATTTCCTCTCATATTTTTTGGTCATTTTTTTATTACTTATAACGTCCTGGTTGCCAATCAACAAATGATTTTGGCCGAACCTTTTTTAAGGTGATCAAAAAATGACTGACATTATCATTATCTCGAGAATGGCAGGGCGTTTGGACCCATTGACTGCCATCCAGAAAATTGTCTGCCAGAGTAATAATTTGTTGGTCAAAATTTTCAGTAAATGCTTCAATGACAATGTTTCCATCAATTCCTAATTCAGATGATGCCGAAATAATGCTGTCTGATGACTGAATTAAATGATTTGCTGTGATATAGATATTTCCGCCATTTCCTTCATAGGCATTGGCAATAATTTGACTTCTATTCACAATGGTATCGTTGGAATGAATAGAAATGTTGCCACCATTTCCCAGACCTCCCAGAACAGAACTGGAGATGCTTCCATCAATTAGATGAATATCTTCACTGGCGTTAATTGCAATCATTCCATTTAAACGATCCTGAATAATAAAATCAGGAATAATCTTATCCGGCACAGATGTATTCACTGCTTGAGTGGTTATCTTGCTGTTTTGTATTAGGCGCAAACTCTGAAGATAATCCAGTAAAATGTGCCCCGCAGCACCGCCACCTATTATTGATGTGCTTTCTGATGAAATATGCGATTCGCCAGACAAAAAAACATTTTGGCTTCCAATCAGGATGCCGCCGGCACCACCCGATCCTGCGGAAGACGTGCTGATATATGCGGAATCATCGATTATAAGTGTATGAACAGGTTCCTTGATTTTAAAAATATCTATTAATTCAACTTCATCGGTTATATTAATAAAACCGAAAAGAAAGTCATCAATATGCGTAATTTTTTTCGCAATTAAGATATGTCCGCCTGCGCCCTGTCGATCTGGATGAATGCCTGCACTGGATATATATGATTTTCCTGTCAGGAATAATTCATTTGTTTCAAGCGCGATACCGCCGGCGTCTGCCTCACTCTCGCTTTGTGTAGAAATCTTACTTCTTGAACTTAAGCGGATTTTTTCACCTCGAATAGAAATAATTCCAATGTCATTACTAAAACCTGCGTATATATTTTCAGCAGATATAAAGGCATCGTTCGACATGACAAGATTTTCTGACCGAATAACGATTCCACCAGCACCACCTTCACTTATACTTGATGTACTAAATCCAGAGTCATTGTTCATACTGATATTGTTTACCGGATGAATAATGGTCTCATCATCTGGTAAAATGGATTCAATTCCTTTGCAGACAAGTATCAATCCAGACGCACCGCCATCCTTTCCATATGTGTTGACCGAATGAATTGTTGAGAAATTATCCAGCGTTAAATTTGCAGTGAAAATTTTTATTGTCCCTGCATCTCCCATACCGGAATTTTCAGTTGTTATCGTACTTTCGTGATTTAGTGACACTGCTTTGCTGAATAAAGCGATTTCACCTGAATTTCCACTATTTCCTTGTTTCATTGATGATGATGACACCAATGCATGTTCATCTAAATCAATAGTCTGGCTAACCAAATAAATAATTCCAGCCTGGCCCAAGCCATAACTTTCAGTTGTAATTTCCGAATAATTTTTTATGGTTATCTGATCACACGATTGATGAACGTCAAAATCTGATTCTTCTTCATATAAAACAATGTCCTGGCCAATGATAACACCAAGACCATCGTTTGTATTGTCCGCATGTAAAGAGGTTGCCGAAACAGTTGAATAATTATCCAGTGTTATTTGGGGGGCATCAATAATAATTCCACCAGGTTTTCCTTTACCAAGACTTTGGACACCTATCATGGCATATTGATTTAATGATAAATGTTTGCTGGATTGAAGAAAAATGTTGCCCGAATTTCCATCAGATGCACTGACTGAGAGTATCCCCGCATACCTGTCCAGTTCAATGGTATCAAAATCCAGATAAATTTTTCCGGCATTGCCATTGCTATCGCTGGATACATTAAGATTTGAATATTGTTCCATTCGCAAGGATTTCCCGGATAAGCTTATATCTCCGGCATTTCCAGCTTTGCCCTGATGATCAATAGATGGTTTCGTGATGGAAAAAATACCGCTAATTTTTTCATACGATGGATCGTCAATGTCAATTACCTGATCCACACTTTTGATAATTAAGTTTTTATCAACGTGAACATCAATCTGTCCGCCACGGGCTGTGCCACCTGTACTGCTTTTTATCTTGCCGCCATTCTGAAGAATCAGGTTTTTCGCTTGAATTTGAATATCTCCCGCATGTCCCCCATTGTCATAATCTGATATAGAAATTGCTAAAATACCGCACAATGCATAGGAGAGGTTTCCATGAATATTAATTGTATCGCTTGCTTTGATTGATATTGTTCCACCATTTCCCCGAGAAAATGCGTTTGCTTCGATCGTTGCACCATCAGACAAATGAAGATTCCCTGTGTAAATATTTATATTTCCAGCATTTCCATATGTTTTTTCATTTGAAGGGGGGATGGCCGCTTTATTATTCAGCTCTAAATGATTGATTATTTCAAATGAAATGGAACTTGTTGAAATACTGCTGTTTTCATCATCAAAACAACCCTTCAGCAGGATATTTTCCGCATGAATGGATATATCGCCACTGTCTTCAGTGCTGAATGTCTCAATAAAAATTCCGCTCCCATCCAATATGGACAGTTGATTGACATGAATATCAATACTGCCACCAGAAAAACCCTCTATCGTATGGCCATCACTGCTGTATTGACCAGCATTGATATAGCTGGTTTCCATATTTAAATGATTTCCATAAATATAAATTTGACCGCTGCTCGCACTCACCACAGAATGAGATGAAAGCTGAATATCCCCCATTTTCTCAAATGAAGCAACATCCAGGCCATCTGGTCGAAAAAGCACTTCACCGGTTGAAGCCACGCTTGCGATATTCACCCGACCATTTTCTGAAAGTATTGTCCCCACTGGAAACTTTTTGACCGCATCAATAGTGCCATCAATCAGCGCAATATTTCCCGCAATCAGGGATATTGTATGATCATTTTTTACATAAAGTGACGGCAATAAGTCATGATCAGGTGAGGGAACTGTTACGCCTTTACCCTGAATGTGTATTGGTGAAAAATTGCTGTCAACAAATCCAAAGGCGACCGGAGATGCTGATGTTAACAACGAGCGGGTTGAGGTTGTTTCATATCTTGTATGGTCTGCAAAACCGATATACTCACATGTGCTGACATGGAATGATCCCTGAACATCCAAAAAAGCATTTGGCCCCACAAAAATACCATTGGGATTAAATAAAAAAATATCCGCATCAGGGATCATGGATTGGATACCACCATCAATCCATGAATAGTCATTGCCAGTCACTCGTGAAATAATATGGTGAATATTGTCCGGGCCATTAAAAATGGCGCGTTCATTATTGTGGACATTAAATGTTTGAAAGCTGTGGAATAAATTATTTCCTTTAATTTCTCCAAGTTCAGCTTGGATGGAATAATTCGGCCCCAGTAATGCTTTAACCTCTTTTGATCCGATGGTTCCATCAATGATAATTCCATGAGGATGGGAATTATCTGACCATGCAATAGATGCCCATATCAAAAAGATCATGATGACATATAAATATATGAAATCTTTCACTATAATGCCTCATGCTCCTGCTTTATTCCTTCTGTCGCGTTTGACGAATGCTTGTCGAATAATGATTAAATTTTCAATGCAATTTCCAAAACTTGCATCATTTCATCGACAAAATGAAATACAATCGCATTTTGAATTTTTTCTGGAATATCTTCCATATCTTTTTGATTATCTTTTGGAAGAATAATCGTTTTTATGCCAGCCCGATAAGCTGCCAGAACTTTTTCTTTAATGCCACCGACCTGCAAAACTTGCCCGCGTAGTGTGATTTCTCCTGTCATCGCCAGATCATGTGGGACAATGGTTTTTGTAAATAACGAAACAAGGGCGGTCAGAATTGTAACACCGGCTGAAGGGCCATCTTTTGGCGTAGCACCTGCAGGCACATGAATGTGAATGTCATGCTTTTCAAATAAATCTTCATCAATTTTAAAATGACTGGAATTCGCTCTCACAAAGCTCAAGGCAGAGTTGGCAGATTCTTTCATGACATCACCAAGCTTGCCAGTGAGTTGAAGTTTGTTTGTTCCTTTCATTTTGATGGCTTCAATAAATAAGATATCACCACCCGCTTCTGTCCAAGCCATTCCAGTACAAACACCAGGAACAAGTTTCCGAGAGGCCAGTTCGGGGGTATGCTTAATAGGGCCAAGATAATCGTAAACAGCTTCGACAGTAATTGTTGAAGACGCTGTCTCGTTTGTAGCCACTTTTGTTGCGACGCCTCGACAAACAGCTGCGAGCTCTCTTTCAAGGTTTCTTAAACCCGCTTCATGGGTGTAACTGGTAATAATTTTTTTAATTGCCGCTGGGGTAAAACGAATATGGCTTTTTTCCAGACCATTTTCGATACGTTGGCGGGGAATTAAATATTTTTCGGCGATTTTTAATTTTTCATCCAGCATATAACCAGACAGACGAATTATTTCCATTCGATCTTTCAGGGCTGAAGGAATTGTTTCCAGTATATTGGCAGTGGTAATGAACATAACCTTACTTAAATCAAAACAAACATCTAGATAATGGTCTGAAAAGTTTTGATTTTGTTCTGGATCGAGTACTTCTAGTAATGCGGCCGATGGGTCTCCTCTAAAATCTGTACCAATTTTGTCAATTTCATCCAGCATGAAAACCGGGTTATTGGTTTCTACCCGACGAATTCCTTGAACGATTCGTCCGGGAAGTGCCCCAACATAAGTACGTCGATGGCCACGAATTTCAGCCTCATCCCGAACCCCTCCCAGAGAGATGCGATAAAATTTTCGTCCCAAGGCACGAGCAATGGAACGTCCCAAAGAGGTTTTTCCTGTTCCAGGGGGCCCCACAAAACAAAGAATTGGTCCTTTGGGATCTTTTTTCAGTTTTCGAACAGCAAGATACTCGATAATTCGTTTTTTTGCCTTATCCAGACCATAATGATCCTGATTAAGAATTTTTTTAGCTTTGGTTACATTTAAATTATCCTCACTGGAAATAAACCAGGGAAGGCTGATCAGCCAATCCAGATATGTTGAAGATACTGTGTACTCCGATGATGAGGGGTGCATACGTTCAAGCCTGGATAATTCACGATTGGCTTCTTTTTTGGCCTCTTCGGTCATTTTTGTTTGATTAATTTTTGCTCGATATTCCTGCGATTCCACATTTTCTTGTTCTGATTCCCCCAATTCTTGTTTAATTGCTTTTAATTGCTGCCTCAGAAAATAATCGCGTTGATACTTATCAATATCGACTTTGGCCTTACGTTGAATTTTGTCTCCCAGTTTTGCAATTTCAAGTTGTTCGTTAATAATACGCATGGCTTCTTGTAATCTTTCACGAATATCAAAGGTTTCCAAAATTTTTTGTTTATCTTCAATAGAGCAACCGAGTGTGGAAATCATCATATCTACCAGTGTACCCGGTTCAGCAATCGATTGTGACATGGCAGCAAATTCTTTGGGAAGAACCGGCGACAGTTCAACAATCTTGGTGAAGACTGTTATCAAACCGCTCATTAGGCCTCTTATTTCAAGATTCAAGGTGTTATCATCAACAACCTTGATAACTTCAGCCTTCATATAAGGTTTGTATTGAACAAATTTAGAAATTTGAATGCGTTGATTTCCCTGAACCAGAATCTGCGTCCCTTCTTTTGAATTTGCAATTTTGAGAATAATCGCGCTTGTGCCAACATTATAAATATCTGTTGAATTATATTTTTCCTGCATTTCCTGTTTTTTTGCCACCATTAAGCCAATGATTCTGTCATTGGCCATGGCTTCTTCAACAAGCTGCACCGAATCTTTCTGCATGACAATGAGTGGCAAAACCATTTTTGGAAACAATGCAATATCGAATAATGGTAAAATGGGATGTATGTTGGGAATCACTATGTCAGTAGCTTCTGCAGGAGATAGCTCTTCATAATTTTGACTATCGACTGACGATTGCGATGTTTTATCTGTCTTTTTTTTGTTTTTAGGCATTTTTGAAGCCATTAATAATAAAAATCCTCCCTGAAAAATGATTGCAAGAAATTAACTTGCATCTGAATAATATGCCACAAGTTGTAAATTTATTCAACCGATTATATTGTATATTGAAAATTTGATTTTTCAATAACTGAAAAATCCAGATGAAACACAAAGCAGGCATTTTGAATGGGCGTTGGATTTTGGCCAGTAAAGGTATGCTTAAACACCGATTTCCACAGGTAGTTTATTCGTCATTTTTCCACCCAAATTAATTAATCCCATGTATACACTGACCTGCTATCAATCATTAAAACCATAATCAATATCAGATTTAGAGATTATAAATTTTCTGATATGAAGATAACTAGCTTCCATGTGTGGGCGTGGGAACAAATACTTGCGATACCCCAGGCTCTTATTAGGCTCTAATTAACAATTGAAGATAAAATGTATATACACCGATAGTGTGCTGGGGTATCATGTATTAGTTCCCACACTGAGCTTACTGTTTCGTTCGGGGTATAACTCTTTATACCAGCCAGAAAACATTTAACGCGGAAAACGCAGCATATTATTTGTGTACACTTATTGAACTTTAATTTTCACTGGTGGTTATGGATGGAAATCGGTGTTGAATGATTCAAAATCTATATTTAGACTTTTTCATTCGTTTTCATATACATTGATCAGGTTGTTCTCAAAGTCAAGGTCTTTCACACGAAGTCGAATAGCTTCCATTAACCTTAAACCACTGCCATAAAGTAGCTTGGGCTATCAACAAATTAGAACCAGACAATTGAGATATTACCTGCTTCACTTCATCCATAGACATGACAACAGGCAAGGAAGTTCGTTTTTGTGCTTTTATGGGTTGGATTTTATCATCAATATTAATATGCAAAACTTCGCGAAAA
>Ga0272440_1003421_pt1 | contig 11870 bp, 6 predicted proteins | sample SSMMMBAug17_FD_192440 | JGI IMG/M metagenome (GOLD analysis project Ga0272440, IMG submission 192440) | Marine sediment archaeal communities from Little Sippewissett salt marsh, Falmouth, MA, United States - SSM-MMB-Aug17 | ecosystem: Environmental > Aquatic > Marine > Wetlands > Sediment ... | reverse complement strand
GTATTGAGGGCGCTTTAGCGTCCTTTCTCAATTCAGCGTTGGGCTTTAGCCCTACGCTGTTCTTGCAATTGCCGAGATCGAGCATTCCTTGTATGAAATTCACTTCCCCTAAACTGTACATACGCCCCGTTTAATAATGGAAACTATGGAAAAACAGTCGAAACAGGATGGGTGGAACAGCCGCAGCTCATAATCCCAGAAAAATGTCAGAAGTGTTAACTGGAATATGAAGGATACCCTATCTTTTTTCAAAATCAACTCCCAATGCCTGGCAAAGCGCTGGCAACAGGAACAAGTCAGATATCAAGGCAGTTAATATGGCAATCGCGGAGAAAAGGCCAAAATAACTGAGTCCATTATGAAAAGACAATATAAACACCAAAAAACTACATGAAAGAATTATTGATGTAAATGTTATGGCCTGTCCAGCTTCTCGGATTGAAAAAATGATTGCCTTTGGAATATTGCCATAGATTTGCATTTCCAGACGAAAATGGGTCATGAAATGGATTGTATCATCAACCGCCAATCCCATAATTATTGGTGCAACCAGAAGCGTGTCCGCATCCAGTGGAATCCCAAAAAAGCCCATTAGACCAAATGATGCCAACACTGGAAATAAATTTGGAATCAGACTGACAGCACCCGCTTTCCACGATCCCAGAACCAATAACAATATAATTGAAATGGTCCCCAATGCCAGGCTAAAGCTCTTTATTTGAGACCAGCTAACATATTCCAGCATAATTGCCAGCATGGCCATGTTTCCTGTCAGCCGAATATTTAAATCCGGATACCTGTCTTTTAGAGGATGAAATTTTTTATCAACAAATTGTTGAATTTGTTCTATTAGCTTGATCGCCTCACTGGAACTGACATTAATAGAATTCACACCAATTCTTGCGCGTGAATAGTCATCAGATACTAGTCGTCTGCGATCTGATGGATTGGCATTGCCAAATAAAAACAATACCTGTTTTAATACCCGTGCATCAGCAGGAATGATATATTTGTTTGGATCATCATTATTTAATGCCTTGTATGACTCTTTTACAACATTGACCAGTGATATGGTTTTGATAATGATATCGCCATAGTTCTGCGCAATATATTTTTGAATGTCATCCATACAAAAAAGGACATCTGGATCTTTCAACGCGTTTTCCTGATGAAATGACAACATGATCTCCATATTCGTCGTACCAGCCATGTGTTGATCAACAAGGTTGTATATTTTTCGTAAGGGGAGCGTTTCCTTGATCACCTCCACAAAGTTGGAATCGACTTTCAGTTGAGACAATCCATACAGCAAGATACCGCCCACAATTGCAAATATTGTAATAATCTGTCTGGGTCGATTGACACTCACCTTTTCTATTCTTTTAATCAATGACAGAACAGCATGTTCCGATTGAACCTTTTTTTTCTTTGAAACTGGTGACCACAGATCAAGCATAAGTGGAAGTAAAACAATTGTAAAGACAAATGCCAGCAGGACTGAAAGGCTTGCAAAAATACCAAATGTAGAAATGGGTTGTATTGGCACCAGGATCAGTGAAATAAGACCAATGGATGTGGTCAGGCTGGTCAACAAACAGGCCATGCCTGATTTTTTCATGACTGCAGCAATGGCATCATTATGCGACATCATTTGATTTCTAAAAAATAAATACCCGGACAATATATGCACAGAATCTGCAATACCGACAGACAAGCATAAAAAAACAATCACCTGAATCATGACAGACATATGAATCCCTGTCCATCCCACCAGACCAATTATCCAGATAATCGTCAGAACAATGATAACAACAGGCCACACGATCGCACAAAACGATCTGAATAAAACAAATAGAATAACAACAATAAGCAGCAGCACCAGTCCCATAAGGCGGGACATATCTTCCATGACCTCTGTAACAAAAAAATCCATGATTATTGGATTTCCCACCGGGTAAAATTCAAGAACAGCTTTATACGCTTCTTTATCGAGAATTTGATTCAAGGCATTGACAAAGGCTGGATACTCCTCAATTTCTGTTTTATTTAGCTTATGGACTGGTTCATTGGGAAGTGTTTCTGAAAAAATTTCGTCTGATTCTTCAAATAGTTCGTCTGAATCATCAAATGATGATGCCTTTCTATTTGTATCAACCGGCGATTCAGCATTGAAATCTGTGCGGATGACAATACCTCCATATTCAGAATTTTTTGAGACATATAAATTGGGATAATCAGGATGATTGAGAGCTTTTTTTCGGTATCTTTCTCGTTGTTCCTCATTTTGAGGCAGGTTGTCGCCAATGAAATTTCTGGAATATAAGACATCATCATGAGCTTCCATATATTTGACATTGATTAATGATTTTACTTCCTCAATATGATCCAATGGAGATTTTTCATCAGAAGACATGGTCAGGCGATAATTGACCAGTTCGTTCTGAACCTTTTTTAGAACCTGTAACGCTTCATTGCTAAAAACATCCTTGTTTATCGCCCGATAAACCACATACAGATTTTCATCACTGCCAAAGTAAGATCTGAATCTGTCATAGGCGAGTTTAACAGGATCATCATTTCTTAAGTAGGATTCCATGGATTCATCTATAATAACTTTATCCATGCCTGCTGCAAAAAAAAGAGTTAACAATGTGATAATTGAAAGAATCCAGTATTTATACTTTTGTAACCTTTGATGAATATGTTCGAAAAACAGGTTTATTGTATTGATCATGGCGTTCATATGAGTTTCCATCCTTTTTTGACATTTTTTAGGATAAAACTTTCTGCAAGAGCCATGATCTGTTCTTTATCACTGGAGATGCGGATTTCAGTCTGAAGCGGATCTTTACGTTGAGAGCTAAAATTCGTATAGAATAAAACATAAGCGGGATATCGTGGGTCCATATCTTCCTTGTTGGTTTTCCAAACTATGAATTTTTGCACCATCACTTTATCTTTCTGGGTTTTTTTATAGACTTTCCGCAATAACACTTCACTTTTGGGGAGTGCAGACGTATGCTTTTGTGGTGCGGAAAGATCGATAAAATCTTTTAATTGCATAATACCAGAATCATCAAGCCCAGGCGTTTTGTCATCACGAACACGCTCAAAAACCGGATAAATAAATCGAACGCCGGCAATGGTTGCATATCGGGAATGCGTGTTATTTTCATATTGCAAGAGATTGTTGAGCAATGGTTTTCCATAGGTATTTTCAATCATGACATCATTGCAGCCAATTTCAACAACAGTATCTGGTTTAACCATATGAAATGCAATGCCATCGTTATCTGTTTCAATATACGTGGAATCACAATGTTTTTTCGCAAAATAATCAAATAGTTCCAGGCGGTCATCTTCGCTAAAATTAGTCCCAACTTTTCCAACAACCTGAATAATGTCTTTATCCCGATAAAATCCCACAAGCAATGATTTTATTTTTCCTTTATGATCATTAATTCCTTCAGTATAGCCCACAACGACACCATCAAAGGTGTATTTGGGTTTTACTTTGAACATAAAAGGCATATCGCCTCGGACGACAAGTCCCTCATGTCCAGCTTCAGTAACCCATTCATCAAAAATTTTCTGAACTTCTTTTCTTGATTTGACTTTCCGTGTTTCAACCGCATGAACTTTGCCATCAGGCGGAAATATTTCAGTAATTCTTTTCCAGACATCATCATAAGACATACCGCGAAAGGCCTGATTTTCCAATTCAACGATATCAAAAACAGCCAATGCCAGGGTATCCAAAGCATCCGCCTCAGATAATGCGGCGATAACATCATATACACGACTGCGTTGATTCTCTTTTTGCACATACAACTCAGTTGCAATAATGGCATTGTTGATATTTTTTTCTTTTAATAACGATTTCATGAGATCCAGGCATGGCAGATTCATACGCACAGTGCCATTTCGGCCAACCATAAAGATTTGATCATCATCAAAAATAATAAGTTGAAGATGACCATCCATTTTTTTTGATACAAAAAACTTGTTGCCTTTGATTCGGCTATCAATTTCTGTTGAATTGACAGCAAGAAATTGTTGGGACAGCTTTTTTTTGAAGTCACCTGGCAGGTTTTTGATGCTTTCATCAAGAGCATCCAGGTGGCCTTTGAGATAGTTATTTGTTTTTATTAATTTATTGATATCAATTTTCATAACTACACCTCCTTTAGTTCCAACTGCGTTAAATGAAGAATCAAACAATATTCATCACCCTTGACACGACCTTCAAGAAAGGCACGATATGGGGTGCCGCCCTGATATAAAACAAGCGGTTCATTGCCTTTTGGTCCGCCACCGATAAGCATGAGCGCATTATCGTCATGAAGTGATTTTGCGATATCAAACAAAAAATCGTAGGTCAACCCATTAACATGCTTCATCTGGTACTTTCTGGAAAAAACAAACATTTTGATTGCCTTATCTTTTGGAATGCGCTTGCCGGTGCATCGAATGGGGATTTCGGTGTTCACATTGGATCGTTGACTTTCATAAAACTTTCTATCTTTTTCAGTACCATCAGGTTGTCTGCTGACTTCAAATAAGTCAACACCATATATAATCTTATTATCTTGGGATACGTACAGCTTTTTGGTGTTATCAAGCATCATTCCAGTAACTTCGGGATTGACTTCAGGATCAGATTCAATTATCGCATCAGCAATATCAGTCATGGAACCAAAGTGATTCTGTAATGATGATAGACTTTCTTTCAAAGTTGTTTTCAACACTTTAACTGTTTTTCTGGGCGTTCCATCATCAAGTACATATGAAATATCGCTTTGATAACGATGCCCCTCAAAGCTGACACGGGCATCACGTTTTTTTTCATTGGCAATATTAATACTTCTCATAATTTACCTCCTATAAGTTTGTTACATGCTTCCAAAATCCAGATCGTCTTCAATACTGAATTCATCATCTTCGCCATCCTCAACATTGATATTCAGATCTGACATCTGCTCAAGGCCTATAAATTCAAACTTTGATGGCACCCCCACCAGCATATAAAGCACATCATTTGTTTCAATAAGAAAGGCTGTTTTCGATTCATAGCCTGGTCGGTAGTTAAATGGAAAGGTAAATATGCCTTTTATCGAACGTATGGTTTGGATTAATCGTTCTTTAATATCATCAGCCGGCTTAATCACATAAACAGCATTGATAACATGATCCAGATAGGTTTCTATATCAACGATATTGTCCAACTCTATCGGCATATCAAATGAACTGGGAATTAATTTTGTAGGCTTGCCATTGCTATCCACAGCTTTCAAGTCTGCTTTATCAACCCATTTACCATTTTCACCGAGATTTCCCAAGGCTTTACCGCCTTTTGGAATGATAAATGATCCGGTTTCATCAATGTCCATGCGTATGCATTCGTTGCCATCAGGACCAATAGCAACAATATCTTTCCAGCCATAAAGTTTTTTGCGGTCAAGGCGAACGATATCACATGGATTTTCTTGTTGATTTATCTGAAAAATTAATTGTTTAGCCATACATACTCCTTTTTGTTGATAATATCCTTGTGATTCCTTAAATACAGGAATCTGATAATCTCTCATGAAATCAAAAGATCGCATTTATTTGATCATAATCCGAACAATAAAAATTTTTTGCTATGATTCCCTCTTTCCTTCAAAATTTGTAACTTAAAAAATATGATCTAAGGAAAGCTCTGAAAATAACTTCCCCATTTATTGATATTGTTCGTTTTGAGGTTATTGTACTGTAGAGACGTAGCATGCTACGTCTCTACACGACCTTATTTATTTGTACGTTCAAGAAAAATGAGCATGTTATTTTCAGAGCATTCCTAAATTAATCAGGAAAAAATATATTACATTGACTTTGTTGCCATGCTTGTAATATTCTTGAATTTAAAAAAAATCAGATAATATTGGCATGACTTGTATGGAAATATATTCTGATGAACCTATGTATAAGCTGGGGAATATCATAAAAAAATATTTATCCCTTTTTATTAGCATCAGAATTTACATGGGAATGCTCTGAAAAAAACATTCTCATTTTTTATTGATCCTACAAAAAAATATGGTCGTTTAGAGACGTATTATGCTATGTCTCTATATGACGAAAACCCCATATTAACAATATAAATGGGGATCTTATTTCTCAAGTATTCCAATGTATCATAAGTAACGCATGAAAACAAATACTATCCGCATAACAGGCGTTGTACAAGGGGTTGGTTTTCGACCTTTCGTTTACCAGACAGCCTGTAAATTCGGGCTGACAGGCTTTATATCAAATACCTCTGATGGCGTCTGGATCGGCATACAAGGCAAATCTAAATCGATTGACAATTTTATTGAAGAGATTCAGCGAAACAAGCCTGTTCATTCAAAAATATTCGATATATCAATTGAAACAACAGCACCTCAGAACTATCCAACTTTTGAAATTCTGGAAAGCTATCAAACAAGCACCTGCACATCTGTTATTCCACCTGATATCGCCACCTGCCAGGATTGTCTTGATGAAATGAATAATCCATTGGATCGTCGATTTCAATATCCTTTTATCAATTGTACAAATTGTGGCCCGAGATTTACAATTGTAAAAAAAATTCCTTATGATAGACATCAAACCAGCATGGCCAGTTTTCCACTTTGTCATTCATGTCAAAAAGAATACCTTGATGTAGGCAATCGAAGATTCCATGCGCAGGCAACTGCCTGTGAGACATGTGGGCCGCATGTTCAATTATTAACCCATACACAGGTATCAGTTGAAGGCAATCCCATACAAAAAACCATTGAATATTTGAAACATGGAAAAATAATTGCAATCAAAGGCCTGGGCGGTTTTCATCTGGCAGTTGACGCCACAAATGATGATGCTGTCAGTCGGCTTCGACATCGCAAACATCGTCCCCACAAACCCTTTGCAATAATGGCCAGAAATGTAGATGCAATAAAAGAATTTGCATTTGTAAGCAACTCTGAAATAGAACAATTGACTTCACCACAAAGCCCAATTGTAATTCTTGATCAAAAACCAGGGCATAAATTGTCCAGGCACATTGCCTTTGAACGTACATTTGGTGTGATGTTACCCTATACGCCTTTACATCATTTGTTGCTTTCTGCATTTGATGCACTGGTCATGACCAGCGGCAATATCAGCGATCAACCTATTGTTTCTGTAAATGCAACTGCCTTTGACAAACTTTCTTTTGTAGATTTTTTTCTTATTCACAATCGGCCAATTCAAAATAAATGCGATGATTCAATTATCCGGTTCATTCATAATCAAACCTGTTTAATTCGACGTGCTCGCGGGTTTGTTCCTGAAGCGATTCACCTGAATGTATCAATGTCCAGGATTCTTGCAGTGGGAGGACATCTCAAAAATACCATCTGCCTGACTTATGGCAAAAAAGCGTATGTAAGCCAACATTTGGGTGATTTATCCAATTTGGAAACAGTTCAATGGATGAAACAAACAATTTCACTTTGGATCAACCTTACAGGTATTCAGCCTGAATATGTTGCCTGTGATATGCATCCATTATATGAAAGTACAAGATTCGCCAATCAAATGGGTTTACCTGTAATACAGATTGCACATCATCATGCTCATGTGGCTGCAGTCATGGCAGAATATGGATTCACCGATTCAGTTATGGGTATTGTGCTGGATGGCACTGGTTATGGACCGGATCAAACCATTTGGGGAGGAGAGATTTTAATGTGTGAACAGCAGAATTCTACACGCATAGCGCATTTATCGCCAGTGATCATGCCAGGGGGGGAATCTGCCATTCGATTTCCATGGAAAATGGCTTTGACCTGGCTTATTGAGAGCTTTGGTTCGGATGGCTTATCTGTTTTCAAACAATTGAATGAAATTCATAACAGCATAATTGATAACCATACTGTCGATTTGGTATATCAGTTGATTGATAAACGTATCCACTCCCCGCTAACATCAAGTATGGGACGTTTATTTGATGCTGTTTCCTGGATATTGGGTTTCACCAAACCGATCACTTATGAAGGACAGGCTGCAATCGCTTTGGAAGAAATGGCGGATGAAACTGATGAAATCTATACCTGGGATATACATTATGGTAAATCGTCCATTATCCTGTTACAACCCATGATACGTGAAATTGTATCTGATGTTCTAAACAATAGACATTATACAGAAATTAGTGCAAGATTTCATAATACGCTAATTGATATGTTTCATCAGCTGAGTCATCATTTACTTAAGCAGTGGCATCTGGATAAAATTATACTGAGTGGTGGCGTATTTCAAAACAAACGTTTGGCCTCAGGCTTGAAACACAGCTTGAAAAAAAGTAATTTAGACGTTTATTTACCATTGAAATTGCCCTGTAATGATGGTGCTATTTCGCTTGGCCAGGCTTATGTAGGAAATTTCATTGCGAATGCTTGAAAAAGATATATTCTTTCCTTGCAATCAAGGTATCAGCGGTGGATCAGGTTTGGAGCCCCTGGTTTTGGTTTACCCGCAAATCAATTTTAAATAAAATAATTTCAATAAGTTATTAAAAAAACTAAAAATTTTAGATTTTTGTTTGAAATACAACCTGATAAATGTTATTATTTTCGTTTTTAAGTAATTATCGTTCAATTTTGGTTTATCATCTCAAGAACCATTTGTGAACCAAATACTTTAAAACGCAATATAATGTGCACTGATGATTTGAACAGTAAGCAAAGCGTAGCAAGAAAATAATGGTACAAGTATGTAGCGCACATAATATTGCGTTTTAAAGTATTTGGTTCACATTTCCTATTTGTTTTTGACACCGGCCACACTGTTCAATAAAGTACAAGCATTTAAAAATATTAATAAAAAAAGGAGTTAAAAAAAATGAATATTCGTCAAAAGATTTTTGTCCCAATGATTATTTCAGTTGTTGTTTTAAGTTTGGTGGGTTACCTCGTTATTAACAGACAATTTTCTGTATTAAAAATGGGAAATTTCAAAAAGATTATTTCTGACAAAGTGAATCAAATCAATTCATCCATCGTTTTTGGAGGTAAAATGCAACTGGAAAAAGCCGCTCTTTTTTCCCGCCTTCCAGTTGTCATTAAAGCCTTTCAAATCGCTCATTCTGGAAATATCGAAGATTCAGAAGATCCAAAGGGGCAACAGGCACGTTTATTATTACGTGATGCTTTAAAAGATCATGTACTTGGATACAAATCTCTTGAAAATACAGGTGATTTTAAATTGCATTTTCATCTGCCTAATGGTCGAAGTTTATTACGTATCTGGCGCTCGAAACAAACCCGCGTAAATGGTAAATGGGTGGATATTTCAGATGATATTTCTGGATTTCGCCAGACAGTTCTCGATGTTAACCGCCTGGGACAGTCTCAAAGCGGTATTGAACTGGGACGCGGTGGATTTGTCATTCGCGGGGTTACAATGGTGAAAGATCCAGAGGGTAAAATATTGGGGTCAGTTGAGCTTTTGATGGATTTTAAGCCTGTGATGAACAATGCAATCGCCAATGATAATAATCAAAGAGAAAACTTATTCTTGTATATGAATGCAGATTTATTACCCATTACCAAGCGTATGCATGATACTACCAAGTTTCCCATATTGGATAATAAATATGTATTTGTTTATGGCACAGGGGATCAATCTGGTAAATCATATATTCGTGTGTCTGGCTTGAATAAAGGAAAGCAAAAATTATTTATTGATCAAATGGGAACCTATTCGCTGGGTTATTTTCCTATCCAGGATTATCGCGGTAAACAGATTGGTGTGATGGTTTACGCATTTGAAAAAAACTTATGTGAGGCACAGATTTTTCACTTAAACGTCATTATTATGTTAATTTTCTTTTGTATTTTAGTTATTTGCGGCGGCATCAATTATTTCATTCTTTCAAAATTTATGCTGAAGCCCATTTCTCAGGTACGTGATTTTTCAAAAGCCATAGCAAAAGGTGATGTTCGTTCACGTTTGTCAATAAATCAGGATGATGAAATCGGCGATATGAGTAATGCCCTAAATGATATGGCAGATAATCAGATGCGAATGCTTACTGAAATTAAGGATAGCATCAACAGATTAAGTGCTTCATCAGATGAATTATCAGGCATATCCACATCAATGAAACAGCGTACTGAAATCACAGTGCAAAAAACGAAAAACATGACACAAGAATGCAATGAGATGAATTTTGCAATGGAGTCAGTAGCCAGTTCCAGTGAGCAGGCATCTGTCAATATGAAAGCGATTTCTGTAACGACTGCAGATATGACACACACTGTCAATGAGATTGCATCTCATGCAAGTAAAGCCCAACAAATAACAAACACAGCAGTCAGTAAGTCAGAAGCTGCGTCTAAAAATGTGTCAAAGCTGGGCGATATTGCCGGACGAATCACACAATTTGCAGATACGATAACTGAAATTTCAGAACAAACCAACCTTCTTGCACTCAATGCAACTATCGAGGCAGCTCGTGCAGGTGAAGCAGGTAAGGGATTTACAGTTGTTGCCAATGAAATTAAGGAACTGGCCAATGAGACATCAAAAGCCACCCAGGAAATCAAAAAACAAATTAGCACAATTCATAGTTCCACCAGTGATTCGGTAGAACAAATTATGGATGTATCAAGCATTATCAATGATATGGACAGGGCTGTTTCTGCCATTGCTTCTGCAATTGATGAACAGGTTTCTGCCACAAGAGAGATCGCCACAAACATTTCAGAAGCATCTAGTGGCATTGATGATGTCGCCAGTCACGCGGCCAAAACTTTACAAACAACGAAGACTTTTACCCACGAAACCATTGAGATCAGTCAGGCAAGTGATGATATGAAATTTAATAGCCAGAAAGTTAAAGATCAGGCTGATGATTTAAATCGGATGTCAAATGAACTGAAAAAAATAATGGCACAGTTTTTATTGTAGCCACTATTCTTTAATGGTAGGATTTTTGTATTGTAGAGACGTTGCATGTGCGACGTCTCTACACGACAAAGAAGCAGTTGTCGTAACTAACTATTATACAATTTAAACATCAAGCCATGAATCTGAATACAAAGCATTTCCCAAAATGACATCCACAGTCTTTTTGTAACCTTGCAATTCTTTAGAAAGGCTGTCCATCGGGGGTGGGTTGCCATCAGTTGTTGCATGAACAACATCCACAATATCCTGACGTTTGCCTTTGGACAGATCCATTGATACCTGATCTCTGGCATCAGCAATAAATGAATACATACCCACCCGATTTAACATGATGGTATATGTGACATTAATGATATATCTCAGGTGATCTGGAGCGCCATTGGAAATATTAGACAATCCGCAAGTGCTCTTGACTCCTGGAGCAATATCCTGAAGCATTTCCATGAATGTCATCAGGCTAATAGCCTGGGGCTGTTGGATATTGACAGGGGTTACAATACCATCCACCCAGATTTTTTCATTGGGGATACCCAGATCATTGGCGGCCTGAATCAGTTCAACACACAATGCGGCACGTTCGTTTTCATCTCTGGGAAGGCCATCCGGACCCCATAACAATGCGATAAAATCACAATTATATTCTTTGGCCAGAGGCAACATTTTTTCATAACGTTCTGGGCGGCACATAATTGAATTGATTAATGGGGGCAATTTACATTTTGGCAAGGCAGCAGCAATGGCATCAATATTGGATGTATCTAAAGCCAGAGGCACATCATCAACAACTTCCTGAATCACTTCAACCATCCAGGGCATTAATTCATGACCATCCTTTTTTGCCGGTCCCAAGTTCAGATCAATCATATCCACACCTGCTTCTTTTTGAAACAGTGCTTCTTCCTGAATAG
>Ga0272440_1003420_pt1 | contig 11873 bp, 9 predicted proteins | sample SSMMMBAug17_FD_192440 | JGI IMG/M metagenome (GOLD analysis project Ga0272440, IMG submission 192440) | Marine sediment archaeal communities from Little Sippewissett salt marsh, Falmouth, MA, United States - SSM-MMB-Aug17 | ecosystem: Environmental > Aquatic > Marine > Wetlands > Sediment ... | reverse complement strand
CATCACCATACTTTTTTTCAATCTCTTCAATATCAAGATTACTTAATTTATTCTCTTCTTCCTTTAATTGTCCTTTTAACTCTTCAATTTTTTCCCATATTCCATTTACCTCTCGTGAAATATCAGAGGCGTCCATATTTAAAACAAACAAGATATCATCAGTTAACCCTAATCTCTTTTTTAAGGAGTCATCAGAAATATCAAGCTTTTTAATAAGTGATTCTTTGGATAATTCTAAACGAGTTTTTAGAACCTTATCTGATAATCCCAGTCTGTCAATCAACATTTGATCTGTAAGCCCTAATTTTCTTTTATATTCCTCTTCTGATGTATCTTGTAAACTTATTTGTGCTTTTTTTTCTTCTTCTTCAGAAGCTTGCATAAAATCAAGTTTTTGCCTTTCAAAGGGTTTATTAATACCCATTTTTTCTCTTCGTGCTCTTGCTCTCTCCATATATATTTCTCTAGGAGTTTTCCTATTAAAGGCATCACTTGCTTTTTCATCAGACTCAATTTCTATTGAATTATCAAATTGCTCTGAACTTTCATTTTTTTGCACATCAATTTTTATTAAATCAGTCTTTACAGAAATAGGGTTATAAAAAAAATCAGTTAATCCTGATTTTGCTTTTGGATATACTTTTATACTTCCAAAATATTCATATTCACCAATTGATTTTGCTTGTATTTCAAATATAAGATAAAGTTCTTTTAGTTCATCCATTGATACAAGAGAGTATGATGGAAAATTTTCACCTTTTCGAAGACGTATTCTTTTTCCTTTATAATCATATCCAATTTTTTTATCAGTTTTTGAGACTCTTACAAAAAATAAAGATTTTGAAAATGCATCAAAAACATCAACGACAATAAAACGCACAATTACAGTATTTCCACTTCTTGTATCTGAAAACTGTTTAAGTGTTATTGTCTTTTCATCTATCTCAAAAATATCATATTGATTTAATTTAACTATCATAAATAATACTTTCTTTTTTTTAATTACTTTATTAAAAAGTTCAATAAAATGAAATAAATTCAACTTTGTTTTTTTGTTATTTTGACACGGACAAACATTGACTATCACAGACAATCACATGGGTGTATCCAATGGATGGGAGAGGGTTTATGCTGTTGAATTAATAAATTGGAGTTCCAAATATTTAGATTTGGGCGTGCATAATATAAATTAATATAGAAACACATATTTTATTGTTGATAGTCTCGTAAAAAATCAATTTTACAAAAATAGATATTAATAATTTCAAATTATTATACAGATAAAAATCTCATTTTTTGACTTTTTACGAGTCCATCATTGTAATTATTTCACTCCCAAATCTAAAAATATGGGACTCCAATTCTTAATTCAAATGTTATTGTCCCCCATCCATTGGATACGCCCAAATCACATAATAATTATTTGAAAAATCAAAAGGAAATTATAAAAATTCAACTATAATTTTTCTTATTTAGTGTTTGAACGAAAAAAAATTTTTTAGTCAAGAACAATGAAGACAAAAAAAACAACAGGTTAAATATATTGAATATTTTAAGGATATTCTTTTATCCGATGCTGTTATTGGCAAAAAATGACTTTTCGTTCTTACTCTATATTTAACACGTAAAATGAATAAATGTCAAAGACATACCCTTCAAGATATTGAAAAACCAAAACTGAATTATAATATATCAAAAAAAAATAGAAATATATTAATTCAATTTAATTGTTGCAATTTTTTTAATAATTAATAAATACATGGGTGAATGACAAAATACAATTAAAAATTTTATATTTTATATTATTGAATAAAATCTTCAAATAATATAATATAAAAAATACAAAATTTAAAAATAATTTTTAAGATAATTTATATAAAAAAAAACTATCTGAAAATGGAAGGAATCAATTATGTTTATGAAAGAATCAATTATTTCTAAGAAAACTTTTTTCAATATTAAAGTATTATTATTTATTAGTGTATTTATTGCCATCACATTGCAAACGGTACCAATAATTACTAATGTTTTTGCAGCTGATGAAGAAGTAGAAGCACCAAAAGAAGGTGAAGAAGCAGCTCAACAGGAACCTATGGAAATTTTTTTTAAATTAGATCCTTTTATTATAAATTTAAGAGGAACAGGGGTTAAGAGATATCTCAAAACATCTATGGCAATCGAAGTTGAAGGAGAACGTTTAAAAAAAGAAATGGAGCTGCGTACCCCACAATTGAGGGATACTATTATTACTGTCTTAACAAGTAAATCTTTTAATGATCTTAATAGCAATGAAGGAAAAATTAGTCTTAAATATGAACTAATGGCTCATATTAATAGAATACTTAAAACAGGGGCAATTCGTGCCATATATTTTACTGATTTTATAATTCAATAATTTTTTTATAATAAAAAATTAACTATAGAATTCGAATAGTTATTTACTTAACTATTAATTTTATTTAAATGCTTACAAAATTTGTGCTAACTAAACGTAAGGGTTTTGAAATATTAATAAAAATAACTATTCGTTCAATCATAAATTTATTTTTGATAACCTCCGGATATCTATAAATAATTAAAAGATAGGAGGACTAATGTTTATAGAGTTAACAAGAACCCCCTTTTTTACTGACCAAATATATAAAGCATTTCAGCAATTTTCAGAAAAAGCAATTGAAAAAATAAAAAAACGAATAGAACAAGAAAAAAAAAAATTAAAAAAAGAAGAAGATCAAATTTTATGTAAATTTTGTCAAAATAAAATAACATCAATGACTCAAATAATAAATGTAAATGGCCAATACAGACATACTTTCACAAATCCAAGCGGTATAACATTCCAAATCGGCTGTTTTTCTTCTGCAAATGGCTGTATAGTACATGGAAAACCGACACTTGATTTTACATGGTTTGATGGTTTTAGTTGGAATTTTTCTCTTTGCTCAAATTGTCATGCTCATTTAGGATGGCATTATCAATCTTCTGAAAACATTAATTTTTTCGGATTAATTTTAGATCATTTAGTGTAGTATTAAATAATCAATTTTGATTTTTATTATTTCCTATAAAATAAAATACAAAAAAAACGACCATAAGGTAAAAAAACAAAAATTATGATTATAATTTTTAAAAATTAAAAATAAGGATAAACTATGGCTATAAAAATACAAGGTGAAAATATCAGAAAAGCAGTTAAGTGGATATCTGATACAAGGCAAGCAAATCCCAAAAAACCAATAATAGAAATTATAGACATTGCTTGTAAGGAATATGATTTAACACCAAAAGAATCAGATTTTTTATTACGATTAAACAAAGATAACCTTTTCAAAGATAAATAAAAAATGCCAATAATTAAAAGACTTTCTGATAATCTTATTAATAAAATAGCAGCTGGTGAAGTAATAGAACGACCTGCATCAATTGTAAAAGAATTGCTTGAAAATTCAATTGATGCAAAAAGTACCAAAATAAAAATAGAATTAAAAAATGGTGGTTCTGATCTTATTAGAATATCTGATAATGGTATTGGGATGGAAAAAGAAGATGCTATTTTATCTCTTGAGAGACATACTACCAGTAAAATTTCATCTGATAATGATCTTTTTTCAATTAAATCATTAGGTTTTAGAGGAGAAGCTCTTGCAAGTATTGCATCAATTTCAAAGTTAAATATTATAACAAGAGCAAAAAATTCAGATATTGCAAATGAAATATATGTAGAAGGTGGAAATATAAAAAATATTTCTGATGCAGGTGCACCTTTTGGTACAATGATTACAATAAGGGACATTTTTTATAATGTACCAGCCAGAAAAAAATTTTTAAAATCAGTTAGAACCGAACTTGGACATATATCAGATGTTATTATGAATATGGCGCTTTGTTATCCATCAATCCAATTCATACTACACCACAATGACCGAATTCTTAAAAACTTCTCAAGTAGTGAAAATATAAAAAATCGTATTTCAGATATTATTGGATACAATTTTTATGATAAATTAAAAAAAATAAATTATGATTTTGAAGAAACTTCAATAGAAGGGTGGATTTCATCACCTGAAATATCAAAAAATTCAGCAAATAATTATATATTTGTTAATGGACGTAATATCCGCGATAAAACTATTTATCATGCGATTTTTGAGGGATATAAAGGCTCTCTTATGAAAGGACAATACCCTATAGTTTTGCTTTTTATTAAAATTCCTAATAATGAAGTAGATATTAATGTTCATCCTTCAAAGGCAGAGGTTAGATTTTTTAATCAAAATGCAATTCACAGTGCTGTTGTCAAAGCTATAAGAAATGGAGTAATATCTGCAAACAATAAACCATGGAATCAGGAACCAGTACAAGAAGTAATAAATAAATTTGATGCAAATTCGTCTAAATTAAATAGTTGGGATATCAAAACACAAAAAATTCCCAAAATAAATGATATAAAAGAAGATTATTCTAAAAATATTGAAATTGATTTAGCTTTTAATGACACATTAAAAAATATGGAATCAAATAAAAATAATAATAAAATTATTAATAATGATTCCTATATAAATAATGATAATCATATCAAAGAAAATAAGAATAGATATCAAAATGACATAACTGATCAAAATAATTTAACTTTAAATAATGAAAATATTATCAATAAAAAAACACAAGATTTAAATGCTAATGAAAACCCAAATATCAATAATAAATTCAATTTTCGCGAATTATTGCCTGTTGGACAAATAAATAATACTTATATTGTATGTGAATCAAAAAAAGGTATGGTACTAATAGATCAGCATGCTGCCCATGAAAGAATATTATTTGAAAAGATTAAAACCTCTTTACACAGCTCAAAAATTGCTTCACAAAATCTATTAATACCGGAAATTATTGAAGTAAACCTTAAGCATATTGATTTAATGTTAAATATAATCCCTAAACTTGAAAAAGTTGGGATTTTAATAGAACATTTTGGCGGTAATAGTTTTGCAATAAAATCTAAACCAGATATTTTATCACACAAAAATATTCAGCCATTAATCTTTGAATTTATAGAAAATACATCAAAAACCAGTTTAAATGTTGAAAAATTCTTAGATGAATGCATTGAAATTATGGCATGTCATGGAGCGATTAGAGCTGGTCAAAAACTTCATGAAAAAGAGATTACTACTTTATTAACCCAATTAAATGAAACCCAAAAACCATTCCAATGCCCTCATGGAAGGCCAACTACTATTGAATGGAATTTTAGCGATCTTGAAAAAAGATTTAAAAGAAAAACATAAACAACATTTTTTTTATATGATTTTTTTATTTTTTTGATAAAAATTAAATTGATATGTTTCGAAAATTAAGGTATAAGTAAATACTAAATAAGGTTAAAACAAAATTTGTTGATTTTAATGGAATTTTAGAATTAAGTTCCCTTTTTTATATTGTATTTCTTTTTGAATTACCGCATAAATTTCGTATTCATAGAAAATACGGTAAATTTCATAAATAAGTTTGAATATTTACTGTTAATATATGATGTTGTGATTTATTTATGTTGTTAAGGTTCTCATGTAATGGGGCACAAAAAAAGGGTTGCTTATTTTAATTCTGAAAAAGTATTATTTTGTATTATCATTTATAGCCCCAATTATTTTTAGAAAGGAGTTACACTGTGAAGACAATTATTAAAATTTATCTGGGTTTCATACTGCAATTTGTAGTAGCAGCAATTTTAATAGGATGTTCAATAATGGGAAAAGGAGATAACCTGCTTGTTGGCGGTCTGGTTATACTTTGCATTATTTTCATCTTATCAATGTTAGAAATCAAGAAAAGTGTTTACAATGTCTATACTACATTTGCAGGGATGGCTGCAGATTTAAATCAAATTTCTTCAGATATGGACACTGTATCAGCTGCTGTTGTTATATCAAATCAATCACTTGCAGATGGAACATCAGGCCAGGCTTCTGCACTTGAGCAAACATCAGCATCATTGGAAGAAATTGCTTCAATGACAAAACAAAATGCTGATAATGCTAATCAAGCAAATAGTCTGGTAAAAGAGGCAGGGAGAATTTTTACGCAAGCTAATGAATCAATGGAACAATTGACAAATTCGATGCAAGAAATATCTAAAGCAAGTGAAGATACTCAAAAAATTGTAAAAACTATTGATGAAATAGCTTTTCAAACTAACTTACTTGCATTAAATGCAGCTGTTGAGGCAGCAAGAGCTGGTGAAGCTGGTGCTGGTTTTGCTGTTGTTGCGGATGAAGTTAGAAACCTTGCGATGAGAGCTGCTGAAGCTGCAAGAAATACTTCAAATATTATTGAACAAACTGTAAAAAAAGTTCAAGAAGGTTCAGGTCAAGTTACAAGCACTACAGAAGCATTTGGACAGGTAGATGAAAATAGTCAAAAACTTGGTGAACTTATTGGTGAAATATCTGGTGCTTCTAATGAACAGGCACAAGGTATAGAACAAATAAATAGATCTGTGTCAGACATGGATGATGTTGTTCAAAATAATGCAAGTAAAGCACAAGAATCAGTTAACTCATCTCAAGAATTAAATAACTATGCAAAAAAATTAAAAAATTTTCTAAGTGAATTAGTATTTGTTTTTGGGCAGTCTTCCCATGTTCATAGAAAAGGAATGCCTCAAAAATCAGGAAAAAGTAAAGCTCCTGCTTCAAGAAGAATGGTTACAACTACAGGATCAAGAGCCAGTATGCCAGCAAAAAGAAAACCAAAACCAAAAATGCAAAAAACTGCTAGAAATGACAAATTAAAATCAACAAAAGAAGTAAGTCCTGAGCAGTTAATTCCATTTGATGATGATGACTTTAAAGATTTTTAGATATGAATAAGGAGAACATATATGAGCGAAAACGAGCAAGTAGTATCAACAACAAACAGAGAAGGTAAATACCTTACTTTCGCTCTTGCAGATGAGGAATATGGAATAGGAATTCTTAAAGTAAAAGAAATCATTGGAATGATGGGAATAACTCCAGTACCTCAAACTCCTTCATATGTTAAAGGTGTAATCAACCTAAGAGGAAAAGTTATTCCAGTAGTTGATTTACGAAGTAAATTTGAAATGGAATCAATTGATTACACTGATCGTACATGTATTATTGTTGTTGAAATTGAAGGAAAAGATGAAAGTATTCAAATAGGTATAGTTGTTGATACTGTTTCAGAGGTTCTAAATGTTAGAGAATCTGATATAGAAGATACTCCTACATTTGGTACCAGAGTTAACACAGAATTTATTCTAGGAATGGCCAAAATTGAAGGCAACGTAAAAATATTATTAGATATCGATTCTGTATTAAGTGCAAAAGAGTTAAGTGAATTAATTTAAAAATTACAATATTGTTTATAGGGCGTATATATAGTTAGTTATTATATTTTTTATGTAAAATAGATATTATTTATATTTTATATTTATATCTCAAAATAAAAAATAAACTCTACTATTTGAACGCCCATTTTTTTTATTGCATTGCATTCATTTTTTGATATTAAAATGGTCAATAACTGACAAAAATATTAAAAAAAAATGCTTCAATTATTCATCATAATTAATGGAAGATTTCCCATCATAATAAAAGCATAAACTAACATTAAATACATAGAAATTATAGTTTTTGATATTTTTTTCATGACCAACCTCCTTTAATGAATTGTTTAATTATAAATAATGGCATAATAAAATTTTTTTTCAAAATTTTTTATTATCATTTATAAAGAGGTTGCAAATGTTGGATTATTATTATCGTCCAACTTTGGTTTTTTCAATTATCTTAAGTGTAAGTCTGTGCTTGTCCGAGTCAGTCCGAAAAACCAAAGTTGGACTATAATAGAAAGAGTTTATTTTCATAAATCTCCATTAATTATACTTGAAAAGCAAAACTTGATGGTCTTGTAAAAAGTCTAAAAATATAAATAATTTCTTTTTAATAGTTTATACTAATTTATCCAAAATAGACTTTTTACGAGGCCATCAAACTTTAAAAATTATATTATAATAAAGTTACACTGTCTATCAATATTGGTTTAGCAGGAACATCGCTGTAAGGACCAATTGTACTTGTTTTTGTTTTACTTATTAAATCAACAAGTTCCATACCCTCAACTATTCTTCCAAATACTGAATAACCAAATCCTTTTGGTGTTTCATTTTTATGATTTAAAAAATCATTATCATTAACATTAATAAAAAATTGAGAAGTGGCGCTATCAATTTCATTTGTTCTTGCCATAGCAATAGTGCCTCTATCATTTTTAAGACCAGAATTTGCTTCATTTTTAATGGGCAATCTTAGACCAGCCTGTTTTTCTCTCATATCAGGAGTTAAACCGCCTCCTTGAATCATAAAATTTGAAATAACTCTATGAAAAATGGTGCCTTCATAAAATTTTTCTTTAACATATCTAATAAAATTATCAGTGGTTATCGGTGCTCTATGATCCCAAAGTTCCACTTTTAATTCACCTAACATAGTTTCAATCAATACTAATGGGAAATTTTGTTCTTCCATATTTTTAGCCTTTCATCACATATGTTATTCTTTATGTATCTTCTTTAATTTCGGGGTAGATTGATAAAAATAGACAAATTTAAGCACCAAAGGTACCAATTATTATAGCCCCAAAAGATCTATGATGATTTTAGCCCTAAAAGTGAGAATTAATAATTACTTCGCCCTTTCAGGGCTAAAATCATGGCTTTATATAAACCCAGGGCTTCACCCTGGGCAATAATAATTCGTGCTTTCAGTGCTTAGTCACCCCGAAATTCAAATAAGATACTTCTTAATTATGTACTAAATGATAATATTTTCATTTTCTTAGAAAATTTTTAAAAAAAATTTTTTTTCTTTTCTGAAAAGGGTCAGGTATTTCAATTGTTTTATTATTAATAATTTTATTTGGACGTTCATATACCATTTCATAAGCCTCTTTATTCGAACCTAATATTTTTTTGGCTATTGTAAAAGCTTCTAATAAAACAGGAGGGCGAGATTCAGAATTATGAGCATCTGAAGCAATTATATGAGCAAGCCTATTTTTAATTATCTTTTTTGAACATCTAAAAATTTCATGTCCAAATTTTCCAGATATACTTCCAGAAGTAATTTGAATTAGAACTCCTTTTTCAACAAAATCATATAAAAGAGTCCAATCTTTTATAATAAGCATATTCCTTTCAGGATGAGCAATAATCGGAATTATTCCATTTAATCTTAGTTGAAAAATTTCCTCAAAAATAAAATCAGGTATATGTTGACCTGGTAATTCTAATAATAAATAGTTACTATTATTTAATGTCAGTACCTGCTTTGACTTAATTTTTTCAAAAATATTTTTACATAAATGCACTTCCATTCCAGGGATAATATTAATATTTAAATTACGACTTTTGTTTATATTATTTAGCTCAAGAGTTTTATTGATTACATCATTAATATCAGGATTATACAAACCATCATGGCTATGAGGTGTTGCAATAATTGTCTCTATTCCATCAACTATTGCTTTTTTTACCATAAAAATACTATCTTCAAGTGTTTTTGCTCCATCATCTATTTGAGGTAAAATATGACAATGTATATCAATCATTTGCATATCAATTTCTAATCATATTTTTAATCATATTTATATTTTTTTATTTCGTTTATTTTGTCTTTTTTTATCGTTATCTTCCCCATAATAATAATAATATTGATAATAATAATAACTTTCTTTACCTGCATCAATATTATTTAATACTGCTCCTAAAATTGGAGCTTTGACACCTCTTAGCTGCTCAAGGCCAGTCATGACAAATTGTTTAGGTGTTTCAGCGCAATGAATTACCAGTAAAACTCCATCTACATATTTTGCAAGAATAGTTGAATCAGTAACAGCATTAATTGGAGGCGAGTCAATAATTATTCTCTGATATTTATCTTTTATTCTAGCCATTATTTCTTTCATTCTGTCAGAACTTATAATTTCAGATGGATTTGGCGGTATTGGACCACAGAGTATAATATCAAGGTTTAATGTATCAGAATGAATTATTGCTTCATCTAAATCATTTTTTCCAACCAGTACACTTGATATTCCAATATTTCGAGCCATACCAAAAGTTTTATGAACTTTTGGCTTTCTCATATCACAGTCTATAAGTAGTACTTTTGAGTCTGCTTGAGCCATAGTAATTGCAAGATTTGCAGAGGTTATTGTTTTACCCTCACTTGGGCCTGAGCTTGTAATAAGAATAACCTGAGGCTCTTTGTCTGCTGATGAATATAAAATATTTGTTCTTATACCTCTATATGATTCACTTGCTGTTGACTTAGGAGAATGAACAGTTATCAATTCTGGCTTTTCAATTTTTTTATTATCTATGTTAAAATATGGAATAGGACCTATATAAGGAATATTTAGATATTCTTTAATATCTTCAGGCACTTTAATTGTATTATCAATATGTTCAAAGAAAAATGCCAGTGCAATTCCTGCAAAAAAACCAAAAATTATCGCAAACATTAAATTTAATTTTGATCTGGGTTTTATAGGAAATTTTGGAATTTCAGCTCTATCTACAATACTTATATTACCGGTCTTCATATCTTCTGTTAATGATGTTTCTTTAAATCTTCTAATAAGTAACTCATAAACTTGTCTTGCACTTTCAGCCTCTCTTTTAAGAGATCCAAATTCAATTGATTTTTTATTAAGAGCTACACTTTCTTGTTTTTGTTTTAAAAGTGCTTTTCTTAAAGTCTGCTCTTTAGCAAGTCTTACCTTATATTCATTTCTTAATGAATTTATTACACGTTGAACTTCCTTTTTTTTGCGTTTTTTTAAATTATCTACCTCAGATTGTACAGCTATAATTCGAGGATGATTAACACCATATTTTTTAGAAAGTTCAGACAATCTATTATATAAATCAACTTCCATTTTTTTTATTTGTCTGATCAAATCATTGTTTAAAACCTCAGGAATTGAATCTAACATATCTGGATTATCATCTAAGGCAAGAGCCTGTTTGTATCTAGTTTCTGCTTCTACTCTCTGAGATTCAGCATCTACAACCTGAGTATTTAGCTGTGCAAGCTTTTGGGCTGTTATCTTTTCAACATCACTTGAAAAATCAGTTACTATACCGCTTGATTCTTTGAAACGCTGAAGTTTTAACTCAGCTTCTTCAACCTTTTTTCTTTCCTCTTCAACACGATCATGCAGCCATGTTACAGCATTTTTTGCTGCCTTTAATTTTGTCTCAAGATTTTGATCAATATATACCTGAGCTAGAGTATTTACAATATCTTTAGCCAGATAAGGATCTTTTGACTGAAAATGAACATCAACTAAACGACTATGTCTTACAGGGGCGACACTAAGTCTTCCAACAAAAGAAGAAACAAGATCTGAATCTGTTTTTTCAACTATTGTTTGATTATTGACTGGATCTGTTTGTAATAAAGGTAATATTTTCTCTTTAAAAGTCTGAATATAATCAGAAATTGATTTTTTAATATTTGATATGAAATTTTCTTTAAATGGAGGGAAAAATTCTATACTATTTTCTAAATTTAAACGTTTAATAACCTCTCTTGCAACAGTTCTGCTTTCAATAATCCTGTACTGAGTTTGATAATAGTCAGAACCTGAAGCATCAATAGCCATAACTTCTTGAATAGAAACTATATTTGGATTTTCTTTTTCAATAACCAATCTTACTGTTGCCTGATATATTGGAATAGCAGTCAGGTTATAAATAATTGTAGCTAAAATAACTATTGTAGATATCGTTATTATAGTCCACCTTCTTTTAGCAATAATACGAAGGTATTGTCTGAAATCAATTA
>Ga0272440_1003419_pt1 | contig 11876 bp, 12 predicted proteins | sample SSMMMBAug17_FD_192440 | JGI IMG/M metagenome (GOLD analysis project Ga0272440, IMG submission 192440) | Marine sediment archaeal communities from Little Sippewissett salt marsh, Falmouth, MA, United States - SSM-MMB-Aug17 | ecosystem: Environmental > Aquatic > Marine > Wetlands > Sediment ... | reverse complement strand
CTCACAGACTTTACTGGACTATAATCAATGTTTATAAATCTATTATAGGGGCGAATTTAAATTCGTCATTTGATATTAATGGCTATAATAAGGTTTTACTACAGATTTAGTCATAAAGATTTTGGCAAGGCGCCAGATCAAAATTATCCGCAGGCGTACAATAGTACGTTGAAGACGAATTTTTATCTGGGAACACAGTCCAAAATCTTTATGACTAAATCTGTATAGAGGATATTGTCAAAGGGCATTATCTTCTGTGATAAAAATTACAAGGGTAGTGTTAATCTGACTCCTAAAGATGAGATGTTTTTTACAATTATATAAATTCGTATTAAAAAGTACTTTGATAAAACAAAGTAAATCCTTTTTCAGCTTTTGGAGTATGTTGCACTTTTTTATTAATATTTAAATGTGTAAAGCAATATGTTTGAAAAACTACAAGGTGTTGAGCATCGTTTTATAGAGCTTGAAAAAAAGCTCGGCTCACCAGATATTTTAGCAGATAAATCTTACTATAAAAAATGTGTTCGAGAGCATTCTGAAATCAGTAAAATAGTTGATGTGTTCAGAAAATATAAAAATATAATAAATCAAATAAATGGCAGTAAGGAATTATTAAAAGATCATGATAGTGAAATCAGGGAATTGGCAAGAGAAGAGTTAAATTCTTTAAATGTAGATAAAACAAAATTTGAAAAAGAATTAAAGATTCTTCTTATACCTAAAGATCCTAATGATTCAAAAAATGTTTTTATTGAGGTTAGAGCTGGAACTGGGGGGGAGGAAGCTGCCCTTTTTGGTGCGGATTTATTCAGGATGTACAGTAGATACGCTGAAAATAGAGGGTGGAATGTAGAAATAATGACTGAAAATCCAACTGGAGTTGGCGGCTTTAAAGAAATTATCGCTATGGTAAAAGGACAGGGAGCTTATAGCGTATTTAAATATGAAAGTGGTACTCATAGGGTTCAAAGAGTTCCAACTACAGAAAGTCAGGGTAGAATTCATACTTCCGCTGTGACTGTTGCTGTACTTCCAGAAGCAGATGAAGTTGAAGTAGAAATTGATCCAACAGAGATTAAAGTTGATGTATATAGATCAACCGGACCTGGAGGGCAAAGTGTAAATACAACTGATTCAGCAGTACGTATTACACATTTACCAACTGGTCTTGTTGTAACATGTCAGGATGAAAAATCTCAGCATAAAAACAAAGCTAAAGCAATGAAAGTTCTTAGAGCCAGACTTTTAGACAGGTTAACAAAAGAACAAAGTGATAAAATTTCTGAAGAAAGAAAAAATCAAGTAGGATCAGGTGATAGAAGTGGACGAATTCGTACATATAATTTCCCGCAAGGAAGGGTAACTGATCACAGAATTGGACTTACTCTTTATAAACTTGAAAATATTCTTCAAGGTGAAATTCAGGAAATTATTGATCAGCTAACATTATATTATCAGGCTCAGGCCCTTCAAGATGTTAATTGACAATAATATTTGGACAATTCAAAAAATATTAGTTTGGACTGCATCCTTTTTTAGTAAATTTAATATTGAATCTCCTAGATTATCATCAGAGCTTTTGCTTGCCTATACTTTAGGTATTAAAAGAATAGACTTATATCTTCAATATAACAAACCATTAAACAATAAAGAACTTAAAACATACAAAGAGCTTATTACTAGACGTGCAAACAATGAACCTGTTGCATATATTTTACAAAAAAAAGAATTTTGGTCAAAAGATTTCTTTATTACGAAAGATGTATTAATACCTCGTCCTGAAACAGAGACTATTGTTGAAATTGCTATAAAAGAATTGAAAAAAAATAATAATAATACAAAAAACATTATAGAGCTTGGCACTGGCAGTGGAGTAATAATTGTTTCACTGGCTTGTGAACAAGAAAATAATGAATATTATGCAACAGACTATTCAGAAAATGCAATAAAAATTGCAAAAATCAATGCTGACAAATATGGTTTAAAAAATAAAATTCAATTTATTATTGGAGATTGGATAAAGCCTTTTAAGTTCGCACCTGTCTTTGATTTAATTATTTCAAACCCTCCCTATATACCTGACGCAGATATCAATAATTTACAAAAAGAAATAGTAAATTATGAGCCTAAAATAGCTTTAGAAGGTGGTACAGATGGGCTTAACTCAATTAAAAATATTATCCAAAACGCTTATCACATTCTTAAACCCGGTGGAAAGATTATTTGCGAAATAGGTTTTAATCAAAAAGAAAAAATAACAAATATTGCAAAATCAACAAAAAAATATACAAATATTGACTGCATTAAAGACTATGCTGGGAATTATCGTTTTATTCTGCTAGAAAAATTATAAATCATGGCTTTATATAACCCCTGGGTTATAATAATTCTCTCTATCATCGCTTACAGATTTAGTCATAAAGATTTTGGCAAGGCACCAGATCAAAATTATCCGCAGTCGTACAATAGTACGTTGAGGACGAATTTTTATCTGGGAACGTAGTCCAAAATCTTTATGACTAAATCTGTAATCACCCCGAAATTTAAAAAGATACCATTAATATTAATATTCTTCAGCTTTGTATTTTGTTTTTATTTGCATAATAAGTGAATCATTATTTTTTAACCATTCAGAAAATTGAGCTAAAACTTTTGGATACTTAATAGTTGACATTAAATATGAACTTTTTGTATGTGGTAAGTCAGGGTCAAAAACCAGGGCATTGGGTTTACCGATTTTTTCTCTTAATTGGTAAGCAGCAACAGTAATATTGCAATATGCACCATCAATTCTCTTTATTAATGCTTTCTTAATTAATCCACTCCATACATTTGAAAATTCTTGTAAAATTAATCCTTTATTTATAGGCTCAATATATTCCCATGCAGTAAAACCTCTAATAGTTCCTAAGACTTTTAAATTATCTATTCCCATTCCTTTTTTTTCAGGTAAAACTAAGACACCATCAATATAGTTTACAACTGGAAAGCTATAATATACTTTTTTACCCTCTTTTTTTTCTTTCTGCCAGTAATTATTATCAGGATATTTAAAATCAATTTGTTGTTTGTCTAAAAAAAGATAAAATAAACGACTCACAGGATATGGCTTATATATAAAATTATAACCTTTTTCATGAGAGAATTTATCTAACACTTCCCGGCTGTAACCACTATATTTACCATTTTCAACTGTATAAAGTGGATAATAGTCAAGGTCCTCTACCCCGATAATAAAAGTTTTATTATCAGCCCAAATAACATTAGTTATTATTATCGTGAAAAATACAATAATTATTGTTTTATAAAAACTCATTTTCAAACCTTCCCTTTTATAAACTTCCATGAATTGTTATCACAACAAATAATTAGGAATTTTTAATTAATATCATATTTTAAAAATCTTTTTATATACATGTTTTGAGATATATACTTAACCAAAAATTATTAAATCAAATTTATATCATTGTCAATGTATATTCATCTAAAAATACGATAATATATATATTTGTTTACATCTTTATAAAAAAAAATTGGATTTCCTTATAATTATTTAAACAATTTTTAATAACATTATCTATATTATATTTACAATTATCAATACATAATTCATAAATAATATATTTTGCAGAGTTTTTCAATAAATTATTTTTAAATTATAATAGCCAAAAGCTTAGAAATAAAGACATAATATTCAAGCATCAAAAGCTTGAATTTATATAAAATTATTTAATTATAATATAAAAAAACTGATTATATTAATCTATAAAAGTTTTTTATTTTATTATATTATATTTTTGTATTGATTAATTGAATAATGTCTAACTATATTAAAATCTTGACATTTTATAGAAAAAAATATAGAAGCAAATTTTTTTCAAAAAACGAGAGTAATTTTTGCACTTATATGACTAAATCCTGTAGATAACTTTTTATAATAATAATGTATAAATTGACAATTTATTTTTTATATGATAATTTGATAAATTTTTTAAATCGTCTTACAATTTAAAATTAAAAAAATAAGAATTTTTTGCACTATTATACTTCATGAGATCGGAAAAACTCAAGTTGGATTATAATAGTTATTAATTTATTAACCATTTAATAAAATGATTTACAATGAAAAATAAATATTATTGGGCTGATAAGCCCCCGCACATTACATTTCCAATTGCCAGCCCTGGTTATCCATTAATAATTGGAGCTGCATTTATTACTTTAATTTTTGCTTTGCTTAAGATAACAAGTATTGCATTGCTAATGCTTGTCATAACTTTATTTATTTGTGCTTTTTTTAGGGATCCGGATAGAGTTACTCCTAATCAAGAAAATTCAATTATTTCACCGGCAGATGGAAAAATAATTTTTGCTGGCAATATTCAAAATAATGATTTTATTGATGGCCCCTGCCAAAAAATTAGTATTTTCATGACAGTATTTAATGTGCATGTTAATAGAATTCCTTATGATGGAGTAATTTCTAAAATTATTTATAAACCAGGATCATTTTTGTCAGCAAATAATAAAAATGCTTCAATGAAAAATGAATATAATGCGGTAATATTAGATTTGAATGATTCAAGACAAATGTGTGTGGTTCAGGTTGCAGGTTTAATAGCAAGAAGAATAATTTGCAATAAAAATTCAGGTGATAATGTTGTAAAAGGAAGTCGTTTTGGAATGATATGTTTTGGTTCTAGAGTTGATTTATACATGCCGCCAGAAACTAAAATAATTGCAAAAATAGGAGATAAGGTTATTGCTGGTTCTACAATAATAGCACAATTATAATTTTATAAAAGTTAATGTCAAAATTTATAAAAGAGAGGTATTATGTCAAAACAATATACAATTTCAGTAATTCCAGGAGATGGTACTGGTCCTGAAGTTGTTGCTGAAGGAATTAAAGTACTTGAAACAGTCAGTAAAAAGCAGGGAATAGATTTTAATTTTAATTATTATAATTTAGGTGGTGAACATTATAAATCCACAGGTGAAATACTCCCTGAATCTGTATTTAATTCTTTAAAAAAATGCGATGCAATATTTTTAGGTGCAATAGGTCATCCAGATGTAACTCCCGGAATTTTAGAAAAGGGTTTATTATTGAATCTTAGATTTTCTTTAGATCAATATATTAATCTCAGACCAGTTAAACTGTATGAAGGTGTAAATACACCTATTAAAGATAAAGGACCAGAGGATATAAATTTTGTTGTAGTTCGAGAAAATACAGAAGGTTTATATACTGGTGCTGGTGGTTGCCTAAAAAAAGGAACACAGGATGAAGTTGCTGTTCAGGAATCAATTAATACTAGAAAGGGTGTAGAAAGGTGCATAAGGTACGCATTTGAATTTTGTAAAAAAAGGAACAACAAGAATAAACTTACATTATGTGGAAAAACAAATGTATTAACCTATGCTTTTGATTTATGGGAAAGGACATTTTATGAAGTAGCAAAAGAATATCCTGAAATAGAAGCTGATTATGCTCATGTAGATGCAATTTGTATGTGGATGGTGAAAAACCCTGAATGGTTTGATGTAATAGTAACAGATAATATGTTCGGTGATATAATTACTGATCTTGGAGCTATGATACAAGGAGGAATGGGAATTGCTGCTGGAGGAAATATCAACCCAAATGGTGTTTCTATGTTTGAGCCAATTGGAGGTTCAGCTCCAAAATACACAGGTAAACAGATAATTAATCCTATTGCTGCAATTATGGCAGCACAGCTCATGTTAGACACATTAGGAGAAAGCGAAGCAGCTTCTTTAATTGAGAAAAGTGTAATGAAAGTGATTAAAAATGATTTAAAAGATATGGGGGCTGGAAGAATGGGATATTCAACTTCAGAGGTAGGTGATTTAATATCTGAACATATCAACAATCTTTAATAATACGTTATCAGCTTAAATGAAAAATTTCATTTGTGTGTAATCAACAATAGCACAAATCATTGTGTTGCCATACATAGTTTTAACTCTATAGTTTATTATGAATTTCCACCATACACTTCTATTTTAAGTTCAGAAAATGATTCTATAGAAACAAAATTGACAATTATAGCTGTTGTAAACCACATCCAAATAAAGAATCGTTAAGTGATAAATGTATTAATCAATGGGAATGTGAAGTCTTTAGTAAAGCAATATATAAACAATACTAATTAGAAAAGCAATAGTAGTTATTTAATAATCAAAATTTTTGATAAGAAAAATATATTAGGATATTTATGAAATTGACAGTAATAATTCATGAAGAGGAGGGAGAATATTGGGCAGAAGTACCAGCAATTCATGGATGTGCAACTCAGGGTAATACATTTGACGAATTGTTAAGCAACATTTATGAAGCTGTTGAAGGCTGTCTATCAGTTGATGTCAATGAACTAATTGTTTCTGAAAATGATAAAGTATTGGAGATAGCTGTTTGAAAACAATCAATGGAAAGCAGTTTTGTAAACTTCTAACAACAAAAGGATGGAAATTAATGAGAATTAATTTCAGTCATCATATTTATGGTAAAACAGGATCTATAGCTCGAATATCTGTACCTGTTCATGGAAATACATCATTAAAGAAAGGATTGCTAAAATATTTTATGAAAATTGCTGAAATTAAAGAAAATGAACTGTAATTCGAAATATTATAAAAATGTTATTATCTATATTACTTTATTTTTTACAATGATATAAAATGTTTGCCAATATCAGTGAATGATAGTCAATTTCATTATAAAAAGTTAGATAATATTATATAACTATCAAATTATAACTTTTTAATATAAAAAAAATAATTAAAGGGGTAAAAAATGTCAACAAAAAAATTTAATGTAGCTGTTGCAGGTGCAACTGGTGCTGTGGGAAATCAAATGATTCAATGTCTTGAAGAAAGAAATTTCCCTTTAAAGTCTCTAACTCTTTTAGCATCAAAAAGATCAGTTGGTCGAAAAATAACTTTTCAGGGAGAACCAATTGAAGTTGCTGAATTAAAAGAAGATTCCTTTAAAGGTATTGATATTGCCATTTTTTCAGCTGGTGGAGGACCAAGTAAAACTTTTGCACCGCATGCTGCTAATGATGGATGTGTTGTTGTTGATAATTCAAGTGCATGGCGTATGGACCCAGATATTCCACTTGTTGTACCAGAAGCAAACCCGCATGCTGTTGCACAATATAAGAAAAAAGGGATTATTGCAAATCCAAACTGTTCTACTATTCAAATGATAGTCCCGCTTGTTCCTATTTATAAAGAATATGGAATAAAAAGAATTGTAGTTTCGACTTATCAGGCTGTTTCAGGAACAGGAAAAAAAGCAATTGATGAATTACATGATCAAACAAGAGCAATACTTAACTTCTTAAAATATGAATCAAAAGTTTATCCTCATCAAATCGCTTTTAACTGTCTTCCTCATATTGATGTGTTTTTAGATAATGGATACACTAAAGAAGAAATGAAAATGGTTAATGAAACCAGAAAAATACTTGAAGATGATTCGATTGGAGTTACTGCAACTACAGTTAGAGTACCTGTTTTTTATGGCCATTCAGAGTCTGTTAATATTGAAACTTTAAAGCCTGTATCAGCCCAAAAAGTAAGAGAAACTTTGAAAAATACACCAGGTGTTAAGGTAATGGATGATCCATCTTCAAATGTATATCCTCTTGCTACAGATGCTGCAGGTCAGGATTTAACTCTTGTTGGAAGAATCAGAGATGATGAATCAATACCAAATGGGATAAATATGTGGATAGTTGCAGATAATATCAGAAAAGGGGCTGCAACTAATGCTGTACAAATAGCTGAAATTTTAGCTAATGAATATTTATAAAAATCAAAAAAAATATAAATAATATGGGGGACTGATTATATTGGAAAAGATACCACTTACTAGAAATGGCTATGAAGCCATGAAAATAGAACTTGAGAAATTAAAATCAATTGAAAGACCAAATATTATCAAGGCAATTGAAGAAGCCAGAGCCCATGGTGATCTTTCTGAGAATGCTGAATATGATGCAGCAAAAGACCGACAGGCATTAATCGAAGGACGTATTGCTGATCTTGAGTATAAAATAGCTAATGCTGATATTATTGACGTTAATAATATAAAACATAATGGTAAAGTTATTTTTGGATGTACAGTTGTTCTTGAAAATATTGATACTGAAGAGGAAGTTAAATATCAGGTAGTCGGCCCTGATGAGTCTAATATTAAAAATGGAAAAATTTCTTGCTCTTCTCCTCTTGGAAAAGCTCTTATTGGTAAATCAATTGGCGCAGAAATAAAAATTGATGTTCCTGGTGGAAAACGATTTTATGAATTAATTGATATCTTATAACAATAATTATTATTATCCAGTCTTGTCTTTTTTACTATATGAAGGGCGTATCCAATGGATGGGGGAAAATGGGGAGAAAATACTTTTGAATTAAGAATTGGAGTCCCAAATCTTTAGATTTGGGTGTGAAATAATAACAAGAAAATATGTATTTATATATTAATTAATTTGTATTATGCACTCCCAAATCTAAAGATTTGGGACTCCAATTCATTAATTCAAAAGCATTTGGATACGCCCCTATATGAAGTGTTTATATTTGTCAGTCAATGTCTGTCAATTGGATTATAATATAAGCTTAATAATTTGTCTTTAATATTTAATTATAGGAGGTTTTGTGGCCCGAATAACAATAGAAGATTGTATGAAAAGAATACCAAATCGTTTTCTATTAGTTCAAATGACTGCTAAACGCGTTAGAGAACTTCGTGAGGGTGCAGATTTACTAATTAGCCATTCTAAAAATGAGGAAATAGTTTCCTCATTACGTGAAATAGCTGCTGATAAAGTATATCTTGATATGGATAAACTATCTGGTATTGAAGCGTATATGGATTTTTATAATGATGCTTGAAAATTATTATGAACAAACACGTTCCAAAAATATTTAAGGTAATAAACCATAAAGTAGGAAAAGCTATTCATAAGTATAATATGATTAATGATGGTGATCATATTGCAGTTGGTCTGTCTGGCGGTAAGGACAGTATGGTTCTTCTTAATATTTTATATAGACGTTTGTCATTTATTCCAATAGACTACAAATTACTCGCAATTCATATTGATACAGGATTTGATTATGGTCCTAGTAAATCACTTAAAGATTTTTGTGAGAAAAAGGGATATGATTTGCATATAGAGTACACTGATTTTGGAATAAAGGCTCATAATAAAACTAATAAACTAAATCCTTGTTTTTTATGTTCCCGATTAAAACGAAAACGTATTTTTGAAATTGCAAATCAATTTGGCTATAACAAAATTGCACTTGGGCATAATAAAGATGATATTATAGAAACTCTTTTTATTAATATGTTTTATTCAGGTGAATTAAGCACTATGTTACCTTATCAATCAATGTTTAAGGAGAAATTTTTTATTATAAGGCCCCTTGCTTTTGCTGATTCTGATAAAATAAAAAATTATTTAAATAAGCTGAATTTACCTGAATATAAAAATCCATGCCCTTCGTCGATAAATTCACGAAGAAATGATATCAGAGAGATGTTAGCACATTTATATAAATCCAACAATAAAATTAAAGGTAATATATTTAAGGCATTAAGCAATATTAAAACTGATTATTTATTGTAAAGATTCAAATTATGACTGTATATAAAGATAAAGATATTAATAATTTTAAAATTGATAATAAAATATCTAATTTAAATATTAATTTAATGAAAGATGTTCAAAGTGAGTTAGATAATAGAAATTTACCAATTAATAAAGTTGGAATAAAAAATATGCGTTATCCAATCAATGTATTGGATAGAAAAAAAAAGATTCAAAGTACAGTTGCTACTATTAATATGTATGTTGATTTGCCTCATCATTATAAAGGCACACATATGAGTAGATTTGTTGAGATGTTGAATGAACTTCAGCCTGAAGTATCCCTAAAAAATTTTTCATTAGTAATGGAACAGATGAAAAGCTGCCTTAAAGCTGCATCAGCTCATTTGGAGATATCTTTTCCATATTTTATGGAAAAAAAATCACCAGTAAGCGGCAGTGTTGGCCTTATGGATTATGACTGCCGATTTATTGGTTTTTCAAATTCATCAGGTTCCACTGATGTTGTTACTGAAGTAAAAGTTCCAATAACTTCAGTTTGTCCATGTTCTAAAGAAATAAGTTCATATGGTGCTCATAATCAAAGAGGAGAAGTTACTCTGGCAACGCGGTTTAAAAAATTCATATGGATTGAAGATATGGTTGAGTTAATAGAAAAATGCGCATCGTGTGAAGTATTTTCTGTTTTAAAAAGAGTTGATGAAAAATTTGTTACAGAAAAAGCTTTTAATAACCCTAAATTTGTTGAAGATATTGTTAGAGATATTTCTTTGGAATTAAAAAAAGATCAAAATATTACATGGTTTTCAGTTAGTGCAGAAAATTTCGAATCAATACATAATCATAGCGCTTATGCACTTATTACATCAAATGGCACTCCTTTATTTATGGGCTAAATAAAATATTGTCACAATTCTTGCATTAAAGGATACAAGGATTTACACCACAATCAATAGCATAAAAAAGTTATTTTATATTAATTTGTTGCTGATTCTAATGGATTTTATGGTGAGTCAGTAATTCTACAGATTTAGTCATAAAGATTTTGGCAAGGCGCCAGATCAAAATTATCCGCAGGCTTACAAATAGTACGTTGAGGACGAATTTTTATCTGGGAACGAAGTCCAAAATCTTTATGACTAAATCTGTATGATGTCATAAATTCTTTGACTGGAGTCCCAAATCTTTAGATTTGGGTCAGTTAACTTTTCATTTTTTCCCCAAATCTAAAGATTTGGGACTCCAGACTATGAATTTATGTCGTCCTATACTATCTAAATTCATCACAAAAAAGTTATTTTATATTAATTTGTTGATGATTCTAATTGATTTTGTGGTGAATCAGTAATTTTATGATGTCATAAATTCTTTGACTGGAGTCCCAAATCTTTAGATTTGGGCGTCAGTTTAACCTTTCATTTGTATATTTGTTTGACTCCCAAATTTAAAGATTTGGGACTTTAGACTATGATTCTATGTCATCCTAAACGATTACTACATCCACCATAAAATCTGTTAGAACGAGATTTGTTGTAAATAAAATAAAAAAACCTGATAATTTTTATTTTCAGGAGGAAATATGACTAATAATAATATTAAAATCTTAACAATTGATGATGAAGATTTTGTTAGAGAAACCATGGCAATTTATTTTGAAGATTGTGGTTTTCAAGTATTGGAGGCATCAGACGGCAAAGCAGGAATTGACAAATTTAAACAAGAAAAACCAGATATTGTTTTCATTGATTTAAGAATGCCGGGTATTAGTGGTATGGAAGTTATATCTGAACTTTCAACACTTTCTCCAAATACACCTCTAATTACAGTTTCAGGAACTGGTATAGTTCAAGATGCAATTAATTCGATAAGAAAAGGTGCATGGGATTTTATTAGCAAACCAATTCAAGATATGGCGGTTTTAGAATATACAGTAAAAAAATCATTGGAAAGATCAAGGCTTATTAAAGAAAATGAAGAATATAAAATTGGATTAGAAAAAAAAGTAAGCGAAAGGACAAAAGAACTTGAAAAAAGCAATGAGCAGCTTAAAACAACTATGAAAGATCTTGTTGATTCTCTTTCAATAATTACTGATAAAAGAGACCCTTATACTTTTGGGCATCAAATTAGAGTTGCAAAAATAGCCATATCTATTGCTGAATACATGGGTTTTACAAGTGAACAAATAGAAACTATTCGAGTTGCAGCGCAATTACATGATAT
>Ga0272440_1003418_pt1 | contig 11880 bp, 5 predicted proteins | sample SSMMMBAug17_FD_192440 | JGI IMG/M metagenome (GOLD analysis project Ga0272440, IMG submission 192440) | Marine sediment archaeal communities from Little Sippewissett salt marsh, Falmouth, MA, United States - SSM-MMB-Aug17 | ecosystem: Environmental > Aquatic > Marine > Wetlands > Sediment ... | reverse complement strand
AAGGTTCGCCCCTACATTGGTTTCGGACAAAGGGATGCTCGGAAAATAACATACTCATTTTTCTTGATCGTTCAAAAAAATAAGGTCGTGTAGAGACGTAGCATGCTACGTCTCTACAGTACAATTACCTCAAAACGAACAATATCAATTTTGGGGACGTTATTTCCAGAGCATTCCTAAGCCAGACGCGCTCACCAATCCGATAAGTCGGACCTGACTGACACAAATAGGTAATAACGATCCAAAAAGAGTATGAATATGAATATATTACTTACAAACGATGATGGTATCCATGCACCAGGCCTGAAAGCCTTATTTCAAGCATTAAGAAAAACAAATAATGTATCAGTCGTTGCGCCCGATCGTGAAAAAAGCGCAACGAGTCATCGGCTGACCATACATGAACCCTTGCGTGCCTTTCCATATCATGATGGCATTGAAGGGTTTGCAGTTAATGGGACGCCGGTTGATTGTATTAAGCTGGGTGTATCAAAACTACTTCCCCAAAAGCCAGATTGGGTCATCTCTGGAATCAATCCTGGTGTGAATACTGGCTATAATGTATTCTATTCAGGAACAGTCGCAGCTGCACGAGAATCGGCATCCATGTGGATCCCATCAATGGCTGTATCAATTGCCATTGGGCCATCCATTGATTATGATGGCGCTGCCGAATATATCAGTCATTTATTTAATCAATGCGCCAGGCAAATATTGCCTGCCGGTACATTATTGAATGTCAATTTTCCCGCATGCCCTGTCCATGAAACAAAAGGTTTGAAATTGGTCAATCAGGCCATTTATCATTTGTATGAAAAATATGAAAAGCGGCAAGATCCCAGAAATGTAAGCTATTATTGGATTGGTGATGAAAAAATTCCTGTCACGCAAGAATGCTTCACTGATGTTGGGGCCATCGAAAATAATTATATTTCCATTTCACCACTTTTTATTGACACAACTGATTATAATTTCTTAAAACAAATGAAACATTGGGATTGGGACCATTGAAGACGTTATTTATTGATTCGCTCGCTGATGGGCAAGCCATACAGGATATATTTATTGTATCTGAAAAAACGATGGCACATAAAAAAGATGGAGCACCTTTTATTCAGGTACGTTTTACAGATCGAACCGGAAGCATTCGCGGGGTTATCTGGGATAATATTGAAACAGTTACAAAACAATTTGATCATGGCGATTATGTTAAAATTCAAGCACGTGTGACTACCTATCGGGAAACATTACAGCTGACTGTATTATCTGTGCAACGCATGACCATTGATCAAATTGATCCGGGTGATTTTATTCCAAAAACAAATCGGGATATCGGGCAAATGTTTCAACAACTAAAAACGCAATCTCAAAGCATAGAAAATGCATATTTAAAATTTGTACTTCAAAAGTTTTGGGATGATGCTGATTTTGTTGAAAAATTTTGCATTGCACCTGCAGCAAAATCAATGCATCATGCATATCTTGGGGGGCTGTTGGAGCATACGCTGTCAGTATCCATTTTAGTTGATCGCCTGATCAGATGTCACTATCGCGGCATTGATAGAGATTTATTGCTCACAGGTGCAATTCTTCATGATATTGGCAAAGTTGATGAATTCGAATATACCACAATGATTGATTATTCAACTGAAGGTCGCCTGTTAAACCATATTATTATTGGTATTCGCATGATTGATGAAAAAATTGCTTTAATTCAAAATTTTCCTGAAAATACAGCACAATTATTGAGACACCTGGTCATCAGCCATCATGGTATACGTGAGTATGGTTCGCCAGAACCCCCCAAAACTTTGGAAGCCACCATTTTGCATTTTCTGGATAACCTTGACTCTAAAATTATGGGCATTCGGGATTATTTAGAAAAATCGGATGATTCTTCACAATGGACGCCATATTTTTATCCCATGGAACGTCATTTTTTTAAAGGAAATACATTATGTTGATTACATTTGAAGGCATTGAAGGTTCGGGAAAAAGTACGCAGGCCAAACGAATCGAAGCATGGCTGCAAAACCAAAATATTTCATGCATACGAACGCGGGAACCGGGTGGCACAGATATTGGAATGCATATTCGACGTATCTTATTGGATCCCAATCATACCTCAATGAGCCCCATGACAGAGCTTCTTTTATATATGGCTGATCGCGCCCAACATCTGGCAGAATTAATACGACCTGAAATGGCACTTAAGAAATTGATCCTTTGTGATCGTTTCTACGATGCAACCACTGTTTATCAAGGAATTGCCCGTCAAATTGACATGGAAACCATCATAAATCTTCATCATATCGTTTTATCCGGTCTGGAGCCCAATAAAACACTTTTGTTTGATTTACCGGCTGAACAAGGCCTTGATCGCGCTTGGGCACGTATTCATTCTGGCCAAACTGAACAAAATGAGAATCGGTTTGAAAAAGAATCCATTCTGTTCCATCAAAAGGTTCGAAAAGGGTATCTTGATCTGGCAAAAAATGCGCCAGATCGTTTTGTTATTGTCAATGCGGGGCAATCTGAAAAACGTGTTTTTGAAGATGTTGTTTCAATTTTTGAACGTTTCATTCTTGAATGATTGTATGACCGCATTAACCCATTTTTGGAATGTATTATGAACACATCTAAGCATTATTTGATACTTTTCATACTCCCTTTTTTATTTAGCTGTACCCTTGCCAGTGTTAACGTAGATGTTATGAGCGAAAGGACTGCTTTAGAAAATCAGATACTGGGTACGTACAATTCCCTTGATAAAGAAATGTTGCTCCTTTCATCAGTTAGAGGCGTTGACTTTAATGGAAATATCAAACAACCGCCAAAACATTCAAAGGATTATCAAGAGGCAATGAATGCTATGCAAATCATTGCTTTTCATTCGGATGATTTGAAAGCCTTTAAAAAATTGGGATGGATCGGTGAAAACAATCAAGGTCTGCTGACAATGTTTCCCATGCAGAAAATAAATATCCCCAATGAATTAAAAATCTTTGCCCAAAATTATAAAGAAAATGAATTTTCGTATGTTATCTCGCAGTTGAACCAGGCGCGTAATACCATTTTTAACCGAATTATTGACTTAAATGAGAATCTGTCTGATGCGGACCTTCCAGAAATCAAACAAATCTCAGCCAGGATGAATGCAGAAAATGCGGGTTATGGTGAAAAAATTCAACGAATCAATGGCAGCTGGTATGTTAAAATGAAAAAGGATGATTAAAGGCGTATGAACAGGAACGCTTTAAAAATATTTAGTTTTTTGTTTTTTTACCTGTTTGGATTCACCGAGGATATATCTGCATCATTGTTAAAAACGCCGGTAAATTTAGCCAGTCAAATCACTGCTGAAACAGACCATGTTCATTCAATCGATGTTTCTTCTGATGGAAAATACCTTGTGTATTCACTTGAAAAAAATGGTTTGAGTGATTTATGGGTCAGAAGTGCTGATCCTAATATCGTTTTATTGCCACGTAAACTTACCAATGGACCGGGCAAAGAATCATGTCCTGCGATTTCACCTGATGGAACACGTGTCGCTTATGTTGGAACATCTCATGATGTCAAAGGAGATATTTATGTAATAGATCTCAATAATCAAGATTTCAAGCCGCTTCGCCTGACAGGAAGGAATACTGAAGATGGCGCACCCTGTTTTTCTCCTGATGGCCATTTGTTATATTTTCACCAAAAAAAAACTGTTCATGCCCCCCATGAATTATGTTTTATTGCGTTAAAACGAATTCAGGAGAAAGAAACACATGTATTGCCAAAAACTGAAACCCTCCATTTAAAAACAGATGCTTCATCTCCATCTGTGTCTCCTGATGGAAATAAAATTGCCTTTGTTTCTTTTCAAAACAACCCTTTGGGATCAATTAAGATATACGATTTTCACACAAAAAAAATATCAATAATCAGTGATAAACACGCTATCAATTTTTCTCCTGAATGGTCCCAAAATGGAAAATGGGTGTTGTTTTCAAAAATTTCCATAGATACAGACAATGATGGCAAACTGACCTCCAACGACAATGCGTTCATTTGTAAAAAAGATATCACAAATAACAATCGGATTGAAATCCCTCTGACATCTGTACGCGACACTTCATTTAGTCCAAAACGAACCCAATCAGGTTTTTTCTTTTTATCTCTTAATAAAGGCATACAAAACTGCTGGTATTTACCACTATCCGGAAGGATTCCGACCCTGGAACCGGCAGAAAAGCAAGTCAATTTTGCCCATCAAATCGCACTTCGGGTTCCTTTTGATCCTTACCTGACAATTCTTTCACATTACAAAGTTTTGGACAGACCTTACATAAACAAACAACTAAAAGCAGCTTCGGCATATGAAATACTCCTGATCCTTCATCAAATGAAAAAAAATAATGCGGCTTTGCAAATATGTCAGTTGATCAATAAAAATTACAAAACAATTGAGCCCTTCTCATCACTTTCAAAAATTAAAAAACGTATCATAGAAGCAAACAAAAAGATTGCTGAAACCACTCATCCTGAAGATAAGAAAAAATATATTACCAGGCTGGATTTGGATTTACAAAAAATTGTAAAAAATGCACCTTTGAAAATTTCATTTCGTGCGATTATTGAAAATGTAAAAGTATTGCTTAAATATGGGGATCATTCCAATGATCTACTATTGGCGCTTAATCATCTGAATTCCCTGTTAAAAACACATACTATAAATAAGCAATCGCTCAGAAATGAAATTGCAGAGGCACTGCTATTAAAAGCAGAAATTTATCGACATATGGGAAATTCAAAAGCGCTCAATCCGATTCTTGAACGTATTGTCACTGATTTTTACGACCTGACGCCTTTTTCTTCAGAAGCAGTGACAAGAATCCTGGATTATTCAGTTGAAAGTATTCGAACAGATTCGATCAGCAAACATATTCTATTTTTAAGACAACTCTCATCAAAAAATGAGCATAAAATTCCGCTCATTTCAATCGGTGCGTTAATACGCATGGGTGATATTTACTATAATCATAATGCTTGGGAAAAAGCCAAAAGCGTCTATACTGAAGTAATTGAAACATATCCGGACTATAAATATCAAACCGCACCTGCAAAACTGGCTTTGGCAGAAATTCTGTATAAGGAAGAACGATTTAAAAAAGCCATTGATCTTTATGAAAAAGAAATGGATTCGAGATCCTATGATGATGTAATTTATCGACTGGCCAGGAAAAGCTATATTCGAAAATCAATTGGTGCCGGTGAATACCAATACAGGCTCGGAGAAATCGCTTCTGCATTAAAAACATTTCATGAATTGATCTTATATGATGCACACATTGTTGAAGCCCACAGGGGGTATATCAAATGCAAAGTCGCACTTGGCAAAAAAAATGAAGCACTCCAAAAATACAATGATCTTGTAAAAAATCATCCCAATAATCCTGTTTATATATATTCACAAGCGCTTTGTCTGACCTATATGGATCAAGAATCAGCGATCAAAAAGGCTCGGACGCTTATCAAAAAAGCCCTGTCCTTAAAAGGTCAGGTAGAATATTTTCATCAAACACTGGGATATGTTTACGAAGTTCTTGAAACTGTTTACAACCAAAATGATACACTGGCGCTGGCACTGGAATCTTATAAAAAAGCCTATTTTTTGAACGATCATGTCAACAATCCTGAAAATTATGCCCATCTTGTCACCAATTTAGGAAACAGCTATTTTCTATTAAAGCAATATCAGAAGGCTTATGCATTTTACGCATTACGCATTCAATCCCAAAGGCCTTTTGATAACATTAATACAGAAATTATGTTTTACAGACGCTATGGTGCAAGCGCATTCCAAATGAAAGATCACAAAAAAACCATTTCTGCTTATCAGAAAACCATTGATCTTATTAATGAAAGAATTGATCCACAACAACAACCACATCCCGCATCAGTAGAAATGGAAAAAATGAACCAGTTTTTGGTCGGAAGGATACTAACTCCCATTCGCGCGATGGCGTCATACAAAGACGATGCAACAGCGTATCTGGAAGAGCAGGCAGAAATCAATCGTGATGTATCTAAAATATCTCAGATAGATCAACCGCCCCCCTCTGATAAATGGTATCATTACCAATCACAAATGAGAAAACTTGCTCAACGTCAAAAGTATTTAAATGAACGTATTGTTCGCTTTGTAAATTATATTCAATTGAAAGAATTGAATGCACAACATATGGCACAAACACTTATTGCGAGAATGAAGCGCGTTGAATCCGCACTCAATTTTCCAGAACGATTTATTCATCTTAAAGCTGAAATGACTGATAGACTTGGCCTTGCCTATCAGGAAGCGGACCAATGGGAAGCATCTGAACAGGCATTTGAACAGGCGTTTCAACTCAATAAAGCCCTTAAAAACGATAAAAACCTGGCTCTCAATATGCGTCAAATCGGATATACGCGCTACAGGCTTGCAGAAGGCCTTTCAGGAAAGGCAAAACGAGAAAAATTAAAGCAATCGTCAAGCGCTTTTTTACAGGCTCTGGATTTGTTGGATCAATATGGCGTTCAAACCAAAAAGAAAAAAGATACAAACGCATTACTGGAGTTCACCCTGAATTTATATATCAATAAAACAAATACCAGCCAGGCAGCCTATGGTTTTTCTAAAGAACAGGAAAAAAGGCTTTGTGAAACATTTATTTCTCGTATCAGGCTGGAACTTGGGAACCTCAAGTATTCAAAAGAAATACTTGATAAACAAATCGCACAATATCCTTTAACAAAACCTGTTAAACCCAAAAATTTATATGGCGTGTCACTGCTTTACCATAGGGCAGGGCACCTGGCTTTTGCTTTGGATGAACAACGTGATGCGATCAAATATTTTATTCATTCCGCACGACTTGTAAAAAAACTTCAAAATCCGGTAAGCATGGCACTCAATATTTCAAATGCGGCCTCAATACTATCGCGCCTTGACACACCTGATGATTTTGCAAAAGAAATGCGCCATGCCTTCACAGCGCTTGATTCACAAACGACAGATTTACTAAAAGAAAAAAAATTCGTCATTGCACCATCTATTGCTCTTAATTATCATAATGCCATGGGAATATACTATGTAAGTCATCCAGACATTCATAATAATAAAATAGAAAAATATGTGCATCAATATCAAAATATTTCAAGGGCAGTTCAGCATTTTCATTATGGATTGGATCTATTGAAAAGTAGCAGCATAAAAGGGATGGAAGCGAGAAAAATATTGGAATATCAATCTCTTTTTTATTTAAATCTTGCTGAGACTGCAAAAAACATAGGTGACACGATAGCCGCCCAAAACAATTATCAAAAAGCCCTTGAATCTGCCCAAAAAGGACACCTTCCTGATTATGAATGGCGGGCATATGTAGGGATCGGGGAATACGACAAAGCACTCAATGTTTTAAAAAATGTGACAATCATTCGCGCCCATTGCGGTGATTCAGAAATTCGCGATGCTTTTCGCCCATACATTTTTCATCTGGTCTCTGAAAATAAAATTGAAGCAGCGTTTAATATGAGTGAATCGATTTCTGAAATAGAAAGGTATCATAGGATGGCATCACTTTATCGCGATTGTTTGAATGCACCGCTGATTCAAACAATTGCGCCCAGAATTCAACGCATTCGAAATATTCGAAAAAAGCTCAAACATGCATCAAAAACAGAAATTCACTATTTACAAGAAGAACTTGAACAGGAAACAATGCTGTTAAAAAAAGAAACAGCACCCAACAAAAATAAATTATCAGATATTATTGCCCGGATCAAAAATACAGATATCAGAGAATTGTTTATTATAATGTGTGGTCTGGCACTGAAGGCTGAAAAAGAGGCTGCATTAATTGTTGATAAAAGCGAGACGCAACAAATAAAGACCAATGATGCCGATTCATACTACAAATTGATTGACAGGTATCAAACCTTAAGATCAGAAGCTATTAACAGCAGACCTGAGGATCAAGCCTGTGATGCCATTACTTTTTTAGGCCCAGAGCCTTTTGAAGCCTATGATGTGATGGCATATCTGGGCAATAATGAAACATTTGTCAGGCTTGTAAAAATTCATTCACAACCCGATAAATATATTGTGTTTGAAATTCATGAAGAAAACATCAATGCCAAAATCCTTGATGAAAATCAACTGAGAACGTATATTCAATCGAATGAATCCATTACATATGTTGCTTATGATGATATCATCGCCCATTCTTTTCAACAAAAAGCGCATGTATTGAGTGCAACGCATTTTGTACGATCAGTTATAAACCGAAATTCATTAAAACAAATTGTGATGGCAATCCCAGAAAACAATATAACTTCAGGTGCTTATAAATTAAAAGTTCTTGATCATTCATATGACATGCAACATGACGACAGTTTCAATACCCTGATTATTCATAATAAAATTGCCAAAAGCGGGAACATCCCCACCCGATTAGGCGCACATCCTTCGGACTTTATCGGAATTCATTTTGATTCAGGTAACATACAATCGATTATGACACTTCCCATTGATTTTTCCAATGCATCCCTGGCCATTCTACCGAATATATCAAAAAGGGATACCTATCTAACAACACATCTGTTATCAATAAATGGGATTTCATCCATTCTCATCCCTGAACACGAAAATAGCAGCACTGAATTTATTAATCATTTTTTTGATATGTATGCGTCCATGTCTGCATGGCAGGCCAAAAATAAAGCCTTTGAAAAGACAAATGAAAATTGGCGATTACTGGGATACAAAGGCATGACCTTTCGTGAATCCGCCCTATTTGCCAAACAATATTTTATCAAATATATAAAAAGAGGACAGCTTGCATTTAAAAACAGCAATTTCCATGAATCATTAAAAATGTTTGAATGCGCGTTGCAAATGTCTGAAGAACTCTCTGGCGCCAAAAAATATTTACCGCACCTTTATATGTATTGTCGTGAATCCGCTTATAAATCCAACAACACGATAAAAGCACATGGTTTTGCCAATAAATTGGCTGCGTTGATGGCATCAAAAAAAACCGATACATTTGAACATGCCGACGCCTTGCTTAAATTGGGATTGCTAAGTGCTAAAATCGAAAAATACGACCAGGCCATTGATGCTTTGGAGGAAGCCCTTGATATTGTATCCAATTTAGCGCTTGGTGAAAAACAAATACAGGTCATGACTGAACTCGGTAATATCCTGGAACAGGCCACATTCTATGGTCAAGCCTTGGAAGCATTTGAATCAACTGTTCAACTCAGTAAATCACTTGATAAAGATGTGCTCGTGGCCCAGCAATATGAAAATATCGCAAGAATTTATGATTTGCGTTCAAGTAAGTATGCCCTTTCCATTGACAGCTATCAAAAAGCCCTGTCAATTTATGAAACAATGACCCCCTCGAAACAATATGATTCAAAAATGGCTCAAATTTATTTAAATATGGGCAGGTGTTATCGGCTTTTGGGTAATTTTGAAAAAGCAGACCAGTCATACAAAAAGGCCCTTTCATTCATTCAGGAGCAAACTGCCGGTACTCATCGTTTAAAAGCATCCATATATATTGAGCAGGCAAACAACGCATGGTTTCAAGGCCGATATGATACAGCTTTTAGGTTTCAACGTGCTTGTGATCAAATTGCAAAAGCTGAGGGATACCCCTTGATGCAGGTAATATCTTTAAATACTTCCGGACTTATCTGGTGGACATTGGGCAATAATACAAAGGCCCTAAAAGAACTTAACAAAGCTCTGGATATTGCTAAAAAACTCCATGTACGTCAGGATGAAATCGCAACCACATTGAATAACCTGGGTATTGTAAAAAGAAAAATGAAACGTTACAAGGCGGCCTTATCTGATTTTAACAAAGCCATTGAAATTGATACAAAAATTGGATCAAAATGGGCAATGGCCTATGATATGCGTAATACCGCCTTAACCTATTTCAAAATGGGAATGCCTGAAAAATCCATCCCTTTGTTTAAAAAAGCCCTTGAACTGGCCAATGCCATTGGCAATCGTATCAATGAAACAAAAGCCATGTTAGGACTTGCTGATGCTTATGCTGCGATTTATAATATTCCCGAAGCAACAAAATATTATCATCAAGCACAACAGCGCTCATCAAATATGTGTATTCGTGAAACCCTGTGGCGATCCATTTTTGGCTTGGCAAAGCTTGATTTATACAAAGGAAATAAACAATCCGCTCAAAAATATTTGTATGAGGCTCTAGATATTATAGAAAACATTCGCGCTGAAATAAAAATAGACCAGTTAAAAGATAGTTTTATTACAGATAAAAACAACGTATATGAAACATTATGCAAACTTTTAGCAGATCAGGGTAAAGATACCGAAGCCTTTTCAGTGGCTGAAAGTTCAAGATCCAGAAATTTCATCGATTTACTGGGAAATCAAGATATTCAACTCAACAATAAAGTAGATCAAACCTATCTTGAGCGCCAAAAAATTATTCAATCAACCATTCAGACCTATGAAAAAAAACGATCTCATGCTAAAAATAAAACCGACAGACAGGCTTATCAACAAGCATTGAATAAACTTCATGATGACTACAAAGATTTGATGCTTGATATTCAAATGAATAACCCGCAATTGACATCATTTGTGTCAATAGAACCCATTCAGATCAATCAGTTGAAATCATCACTTGAAACAGATGTTGCGCTGTTATCGTATTATGTTTTGTCAGATGAAGTCTTGATTTGGGTGATAAAAACTGATGGCATTCGCCTTTTTCGAAAATCCATAGGCAGAAAATTATTATTCCAGTCCATCCTGGATTACAGAAGAATGATTCAAAATTTAGAACCATTGGAAAAATATTCCAAAAGGCTTTTTAACTGGTTAATCAGCCCAGTAATAAATCATCTTGAAGGTATCCACATTCTTGGCATTGTCCCCCATCGTTTTCTTCATTATTTATCTTTTGCTGCCTTAATGGGTGAAATATCAGATAAGTCAGAAAGTTATCTCATAGATCGCTTTGCACTTTTTTATCTTCCAAATGCAAGCCTCTTGGATTATGCAATCAAACGTCGACAACCCAATAAAAATCTAAAAGTACTGGCAATAGGCAACCCCGATCTAGGCAATCCAGTTTTTGATCTTCCTTTTGCTGAGTTTGAAGTCAATTCTATCAAATGGAATTTTTCCGATATCACTGTATTGACAAGAAAAAAGGCCTCAGAGTTTTGGATCAAAAATAATATTGAAAAATTTGGAATTATACATCTGGCCTCACATGGTGAGTTTGATCCAATCAATCCACTTTTTTCAGCACTCAAACTGTCTAAGGGTGAAAGAAATGAAACTGATGGGAATTTGGAAACACAGGAAGTCTTTGGACTCAATCTAAAGGCCGATATGGTTGTTCTTTCTGCCTGTCAGACAGGTCTGGGAAAAATTACGCCCGGAGATGACATCATTGGTTTGAATCGTGCTTTTTTTTATGCAGGCACCCATACACTGATATCGAGTTTATGGCGTGTCAGCGATATTTCGACCGCCATTTTAATCAAGAATTTTTACAGACAATATCTGCATAACAATAAGGCTGAAAGCTTAAGACAGGCCATTTTTCATGTAAAAAAAGAGTATCCGCATCCTGGATATTGGGGCGCTTTTAATCTTGTTGGGGACTATTATTAGTTAGAGGAAATGCGAAATCAAACGTGTGATTCCGGTTGTTAGCAGCGATTATATCGTTCCCATCTATTATGGAATGCTCGAAAAATAAATTACTCATTTACTTAGGAATGCTCGAAAAATAAATTCCTCATTTACTTATGTGCCAAGAACGTGTAGGGGCGAACCTT
>Ga0272440_1003417_pt1 | contig 11882 bp, 3 predicted proteins | sample SSMMMBAug17_FD_192440 | JGI IMG/M metagenome (GOLD analysis project Ga0272440, IMG submission 192440) | Marine sediment archaeal communities from Little Sippewissett salt marsh, Falmouth, MA, United States - SSM-MMB-Aug17 | ecosystem: Environmental > Aquatic > Marine > Wetlands > Sediment ... | reverse complement strand
TCCATTGAGTTTCTTTGACATAAAACCATCCGGTATCCGGACTTTCAGTCTGTAAAAGAATTCTTGTATCAGATTCCATGATAACCGCATCTCCATTGGCATCACAGGCCATGATTCGAATGTAGGGCGTAACCTTTTGGGGAGAAATGGCCTGATTGGATGAAACAAATTTTAGTTTTTCAACTGGATAATCAGATATCAATGGAGAAAAGGGTGTAATGGTTACCAGACAGTTCATCTTTGAACTCAAATTATGGCCATCATTTGATGTATCACCATCATCTTGTAAACACACTGATAGCAGCGCCTGACCATGTCTGTTATCAACAGGAAACAATTTTAAATCACCTGATACTGGATCAATTTCAGGCGGTAAATAAAACAGGTCCGGCTGATCTACCGATATAATAAAATTTAAGGTTTGATTTTGTTCATTCTCAGCCCCTGGAGAGATATTCGTTACCCAGTTTGTGAATAATTGTGGGCCAGACGTTTCCACAAGGGTGATTGCCGATGGTATGGAAAAGGTTGGCGCATCATTGACAGGAAGAAACGCTATGGAAAAAGTCTGTGAAATTTGTTGCTGCCAGTTATATGTTGCAAATATAGTGACCTGTGCAGTCCCAAATGCATTTAGGGCAGGTACAATATATAAATGACGTTGCGTGCCAACGCCTTTGATTTCCATGTCGCCATTTGGAATAAGGTCTGTATTGGATGATACTGCTGATGTTGCAATGAACCCCGATGTATTCCCACCTGGCAGATTAATTGAAAAAGGAATTGGATCAACCAGTTGATCTTCAAAATATGACCGATTTTCAATTTCTGAAATGTGAAAAACATCCGCTTCTATTACCTGAACATAAATGCGTTGGTAGTGGTCATTCTCTACCCAAAAACCGCCAGATATATTGTGGTCATTACAATTCAATGAGTCAACAACAACATTTGTTTTGCCAGTGTCCACCCCAAACATGATAAACTCTACCACAAGGCCAGACTGGATATTAACGCCTGTACCATTAATAATCGCTGTGGCTTTACCACTGACTTGAAGGATATCATAACAGGAATAAGTTGACAAAAAACCATTAGACAAACGAACCCCTTTGGGTAATAATATTTCTGAATTAAAGGATATTGAAATGTACATAGATTCAACCTGTTCCAACAGATTGTTTTCATCCAGATAGACCGACAGAATTAGTTCCTCGCCTTTTTCCACAGAAAGGGTTTTGATTAAATCTGCATATGAATCTGGAGTAAATTGTGACACTGGAACAAAAAGTAATATAAGTATAAATCCCAGTGGTATGATCTTTGATAACATATAATGCTCCTTTTTATCCGCAAAATATTGGTCTATAACCTGTTTATGCGGGGCTAAATTTTTTGAGTGTAACCAAAATAGACTGAGCAAGTGCTTCCCATGTGTGCATTCGTCGTGTATGCGATGCTAGAGGGCGAGAATGGGAAAGCAATAATCATGCCATGAAAACCATGATTCAAGGATAATATCAAACAACTAACTAAAAGTAAAGCCCAATATTATAGAGGTTCATGGAAACAGTAATTGTAGTGATAGTCATCGTTGGAAAATGGATAATGTTCACCTTGTCCGATGGCGATCATAAGGTTCCTCCTGGGATCCTTGATATTTGCCCATTATTTTTGAAAAAAATAAATAACGAATTGACATTATGCCATTGAATTTGTAAAGATAATCCGAATTTAAGATTCGGTAGCTGTACACAAAGCCACTACAACAAATTCGGACATTGCTTTTCTTATCATTGAAAGGACGATCATACCCGCTGGGTGTATCGACCCTAGAGGGCTAAGAAATGTAATTTCCGATTTTTTGGAATGTGTCCAAAGAATAAGGAGATAAAATGAAAGGCATCAAGCGATTTTACGCATTGTTTTTTAGTATCATATGGTTTTTATCTGGCCCCATATGGGCCAATGAGGTACCCAAAATATTTGTGCAATCATATGCCAATCATATTGTTGCCGGTGGGCATCATTCAATAGCAATTGATGAAAATGGTCAGCTTTGGGCCTGGGGAAGCAATGGATCTGGACGACTTGGCAATGCAACCGCCGGAACTAAAGCATCAGTACCGGTTCCAGTGAACACTGTGAGTGGTGATGGCCAATTATCCAATATCATTTCTGTTGCTGCGGGATTCTCTCATTCCATTGCTTTGCTGGATAATGGCAGGGTTGTGGCCTGGGGAAGTAATAATTCTCGGCAATTGGGCAATGTCAGTATCAACCAGAGTTCATATCTGCCTGTTTATGTCAATGGACCGGCCCAGGAAATGTTTCTCTCCGATATCATTGCTGTTGCTGCTGGCCAACAACATTCTGTCGCACTTTGCTCTGATGGCACTGTGTGGACATGGGGCGATAATACAAAGGGGCAGTTGGGGAATAATTCGCTGTTCACCCAGGAGAGACCGATTCAGGTGACAGATTCACAAGGAACTGGTTTTCTTTCTCAAATAATTGCTATTGCAGCCGGTGCATATCACACCCTGGCCCTTGATGATAATGGATATATCTGGGCCTGGGGTAATAATGCTGATGGTCAATTGGGGTTTGGCTCTGATGTGAGTGTTCATCAATCACCATTTCCAATCAACGATTTATCCAATATTACCCACATTTGTGCAGGAGAATCACACAGTCTGGCCCGAAAATCTAATGGCACTGTCTGGGCCTGGGGAAACAATGCGGATGGCCAACTGGGTTATGAGACAGGTAAAACATTCAGCAACATACCCCATCAGGTCATGGCACCAGATGGATTGACCAATCTGTTGAATGTTATTAATATTGCGGCTGGCAGTGATCATAGTCTGGCACTAAAAAATGATACCACACTCATGGCATGGGGAAAAAATGACAATGGGCAATTGGGTGATGGTACTCAAGGGTCTGTGACTTTCCCTGTCTGGGTAAAAGACACCAATGGAATCGACCCTGTTAAAAATATCATTGAAATCAGTGCTGGTGATGGACATTCCCTGGCTTTGCGCAAAGATGGTCAGGTACTTGCATGGGGCAACAACAATGATGGCCAACTGGGGAATATGAGTGCCACCCAACGTCTACTCCCCATTTATGTTCGTGATGAAAGCGCTGAAAAAACGCTTCAGCTGGGCATTCAACAGATCCTTGTGCATGTCAGTGAAGATCAATCTGCTGATGCCATTCCATTGATTCTGCGTGATACTGATGGTCAAAACCTGAAATTATCAGCATTGTCATCCAATGAATCATTGATCCCTGCCCAGCATTTTGAGTTCAATTATCATTCGCAACCCTACACAGTTCCTGTGCCATCAGAAGAAAGCGTCAGCGTATCATTTACTTTTAAAACAGCAGAAAATCAGTATGGCGCTGGCAATATTACCATTGTTGCAGAAGACACTTTAGGGGCAAGTGACACAGTGCTGCTGCAAATCATTGTTATACCGGTCAATGATCCCCCCCTTATTTCCAATATTGACAATATTGAGATTGATGAAGACACCATCAGTCCAATAATTCCATTCATGGTTCAGGATGTAGATCAAGATGATCTGACTGTCACCGCTCGCTCATTTCATACAACTGTTATTGCACCTTCAGGTATTACGTTGACAGGAGATGCTCAGAATCGTCAAATACAGATCAGTCCGCTTCCTGATCAATATGGTTCGGCATTGATATCATTAACAGTCAGTGACCCATCCGGTCTTTCCAGTGAGGAAACATTTTATGTGCATGTTCAATCAGTAAACGATATCCCCAAAATGCGGATCTGGCCGGGGATTCGTCAGGTTGCCTGTGGTTATCATCATAATATTGCTATTAAAAATGACTGGACAGTCTGGGCCTGGGGTTTTAATGGTGCCGGGCAGCTGGGTGATGATACCCAAAGTCCGCATAACCTGCCCACCCAGGTGAAAGGGCGTGATGGCATCGGCTGGCTGACTGATATTATCGCTGTGGCAGGGGGCAGTCAGCACAGTGTGGCGTTGTCTGGTGATGGCCATGTATTGGCCTGGGGTGGCAATGATTATGGCCAATTGGGAAATGGGACAGGGGCGTCATCCTTTGTGCCGGTTTATGTCCTAAATGAAGACAACTTACCTTTTGAAGATGTCATTGCCATTGCCAGCGGTACCAATCATGTGCTGCTCGTGACAGAGAACAATGAATTGTGGGCCTGGGGTAACAATGAAAATGGACAATTGGCCAATAGCGTGGCACTCTCCTACAACCGCCCCATAAGGGTTGCAGGCCTGCCGGGCAGCCATCGCATTGTTCAAACAGCAGCCGGTTATGCCCACAGCCTGGCATTGCTTGATAATGGCGAGATTTGGGCCTGGGGCGATAACACTTTTGGACAATTGGGAATTGGTGATTCGGTTTCAGCGATGAACCCAACTCAAGTGGTTCAGGAAGATGGCAACCCTCTGACAAATATCGTTTCTATCGCTGCCGGTGCCTTTCATTCATTGGCACTTTCTAATGATGGCACTATCTGGGCATTTGGCAGCAATCAAGAAGGTCAGGGGGGCAATGGCGGGCTATCCCATATTTCAATTCCTGCAAAGGTCCAACATCCGGAAAATGGCATGCCCCTTGCCAACATTGCCCGAATCGCTGCCGGAACCGATCATTCCCTGGCCATACAAAACAATGGGGTTGTCTGGGCATGGGGCAATAACAAGCAGGGACAATTGGGAGATGGCACAAAAGACAATCACCATTTGCCCCAAATCATCCAGGGAACTGATTTGCAATTGGATCAGATTATTTCTGTGGATGCAGGTAAGCACCACAGTGTTTTGCATGCCGGTGATATCTGGGCATGGGGAGCCAATTATTCCTTTCAACTGGGAACCGGTATTGCTGAAGAAAGCCTTGTACCTACGCAAACACTATCACCAGATGGTTCTGAACCTTTTGTGCCGGGTCTATTTTCCCTTGAATTTTATACATCTGATGGCATTCCAGCTCATCCCATTCATGTCAGCCTGTACGACCTGGAAACACAATCAACCGCCCTTAAATTTGCAGCCACCTCTCATGATCCCCAGATCTTGCCCCAAGAGAATATTGTGCTTAAAGGCAGTGGTGTCAATCGTCAAATTATACTGACCCCCCTTGTTGATCGCACAGGCAAAGTGTCTGTTGAATTAATGGTATCTGACAACACAGATTCATTCACACAGCAACTGACCCTGGGAGTGAATAAATTCTCTCTGGCTCCCACAGTTTCAGATATCGCCGATCAGATGGCTAATGAAGATCAGGCTGTGACAAATCTGAGTTTTACGATTGATGACCCGGATACTCCCATTGATCAGTTAAGTGTTCAGGTAACTTCCAGCAATATCTCTCTGGTTCCCAATCATCCGGACATGCTCAACTGGTCTGATGAAGGTGAACACAGAACCCTGTCTATTACGCCCATTGAAAACCAGTTTGGGAAAACAATTATTACGCTTCGCGTCACAGATGGTATCAATATTGCGCGATCAACTTTTACATTAACATTTCAGCCGGTGAACGATCCCCCTAAGCTGTCCAGGATAGATGATCAGGAAATTTCATCCAATGAATTCAGCAAGTCAGTTGGTTTTTCTATCACAGATATTGAAACAGAGCCCAAAAACCTTTCAACCTGGGTGATTTCATCAAATCCTGCCATTGTTCCCAATGATGAGCATCATTTGATTATATCAGGTACTGAGAACCACCGAACATTGGGAATTACACCATCTCGAGAAGAAGCAGGGGAATTAACAATTACAATCTATGCCAGTGATGGGATAGAAACATGCGCCACAAGTTTTCATCTGATGGTTCAGAATTACAAAAAAAGCCCACAGCTTTCAGATATCGAAAACCAGATCATTCAGGAAGATACATCCCTTACAATAGAATTTACTGTAACTGATGGTGACTCTGATGTTAATGAACTGGCCTTTAGCCTGTCATCATCAAATAAGCAAGTGATTCCAAATGATACTGCAAATCTTGTCCTGAGCGGTTCTGGTGAAAATAGAAGCTTGCTCATTGTTCCTGAACCCGACCAGGTGGGATCTGTCAGCATCACAATTGAAGTAAAAGATTCAGATAAGCTATATGATCAGGAATCCTTTATGGTGACTGTAGAAAATGTCAACGACACCCCAACCATTTCTGGCATTATTGATCAGGCCATCAAAGAAAACACATCCACACCTGAGCTTGAATTTACTATTCACGATATTGAAACATCAGCAGAAGCACTTTTATTGACAGTTAACAGCGCCAATCCTAACCTGGTGCCCAATGATGACGTTCATTTAAAACTTACAGGAGAATCCAACAATCGCAAATTAGTTGTTACCCCCAAAGCAGATACTACAGGGGATACTGTCATTCGTATTCAGCTATCTGATGGCGAACTGGCTGTCTGGGAATCTTTTGTATTGACTGTTGAACCAGAAAACTTTCCACCTGAAATTTCAACAATTACCGATCAGTTCACAGAAGTCAATACGGCAATTGAAATTGACTTTACAATCAGTGACCCAGAGTCGCCATCAGGTTCACTGATAGTCACCGCTTTATCATCAGACCCTGAACTTGTACCCAATGATACAAATCATCTCAAATTATCCAGAGGCACAGGTTCTGATGACAGATGTTTGACAATTACACCACTGGCCGATGTCTGCGGCAGCCTGACCATTACCCTCATGGTTAAGGATGATTTATCAACCACAGAGCAGGCTTTTTCGTTGACAATCAATTATCCTCCAACCATTTCAAGTATCAGCAATCGTAGAACCAATGAAGATACGCAAACCCCACCCATTCCATTTGTGGTGAACGATCAGGACACAAACATTCATTTGCTGGAAACCACTGCGCATTCTGACAATACAGCATTAATTCCCAATGATATTGAGCATATTATTTTTAATGGTGATGGCCAAAACCGCACCCTTCGGTTATTACCAGAAAGCAATCAATTCGGCAGTGCAACCATTGAAATTCAAGTGTCCGATGGCTACAGTCAGGCCAAAACAAGCTTTTTACTGACAGTGGATCCTGTGAATGATCCGCCAACCATGTCAATTATCGGGCAGGTGGTTACAGATGAAGATGCTCCCAAATTAAACATTCCTGTGACCATCAGCGATTTGGAGACATCTTCCGATCTGCTCACAATATCAGTAATATCAGAGAATCCAACATTGGTGCCATTGCAAAATATTGCCATAACAGAAAAACTGGCAACCCGATATCTCAGTATCACCCCGGCAGCCGACCAGAATGGTGACACCCAAATTCAGATAGAAGTGAGTGATCCTGAAGGTTTGACTGCTTTACAGACCTTTTTGTTTCAGGTAAATTCTGTCAATGATAGACCAACAGCAGTGGGGCAAACCCACCATATCCGAATCAATGTGCCTTTAAACGATCAATTAGAGGCATATGATATTGATGGCGATAACTTGATTTATGATATTTCTGCCCATCCTGAAATAGGGACAATAACACTGGTGAATACATCCACCGGAGAGTTTATCTATCATCCCTTTATAGAGAAATATGGTCAGGACGCATTTCAGTTTGTTGTTAGTGATGGTGAAAAAACGTCTTTAGATGCGACAGTTGAAATAATCATCCAGGACAATATTCCTCCTGAAATTACGCTCAAAGGCTTGAATCCAGATTACATTTTGCAAGGTGACCTTTTTTATGACTTTGGCTATACTGCCTTTGACAATGCTGATGGCAACCTGAACGATCGGGTAGAAACAATCGGCAGTGTCAATACCGACATTGTTGGAACATATCATATCACCTATCGGGTCAAAGATTTTAGTGGAAATGTGGCTCAAAAGATTCGTGAAGTTTCTGTGCTGCACAGTTATGGGCAGCTTCAGGGCATCGTGGAAAACATTCCCACAATTGCCGATCCTGTAAAAGATATAGCAGTTCAGCTTTTGGATCCTGTGTCTGAGCATTTATTGCGGGAGACCTCTTTAGATAAGACAGGACGATTTTCATTTGTTTATCTGCCTTATCAAACATATATTCTTCACCTGGATATATCGGATCACAACAATGTTCCCCCTGTTTATCTTCCCAAAACTGTGGATCAGTTGTTTTTATTTCAGTCCAATAATCAGGAAATACATGTCAGCATACCGGAATTAACTGAAATGAAAGAGAGTTACAAACTTACTGTTTCCCTGGATGGAGATTATAAGGATTATGACAATTATGAATACAGGATTATTGATTATCGCAGTGGTCAAACTGTTCTTAAAGGATCTGGGAATAGCACTCAATTTACAGAACAACTGGAAGCAGATATGAGCTATCGCTTACTGATACTTGCCGATTGTTATTCTCCCTTTGAATATGAAAATGATCATGGTGACCCCTATATTGAAATCAAGCAAGATAAGGAAGTAAAAGCGCGATTAACAGATGATACTGGTTTTCACCTTGATGATGTTCAGGTTGATGTTTCACATACACTCTTTGATACAGATAATCATAAAGGATTTCATTTGTGGTTTGTCCGCAAAAATTATAACACTGTTGACAAATTTCAGGTGACCATTCAATCTCAGGCGAATGCAATAACAGTGAATGATTGGGACAGCTTTTCTATGGTCGATGGCCATCCTTATGATTACACCTGGACTGTTTCAACTGCCAATCAACAGCATTTGTATGTTAAGAAAGAACCACTTGGCAGTGATACACATTATACAGTTATTTTTCATTTTTTACGCGGGTCGTCCTTGATTCAGGATTATACAGTGGTATACATTGATCAATCACAAGATTCAACCAACATACCCCCTGAAAAAAGTATTGTACAAAATTTCATGAATAATTCAGTAACATACGAAACCCAGAGTGAAAGTAGGTTTTATCCACTGGCGGGTGTTGATTTAAACATTTCATTTAGAAACAGTGTGGGCGATATCAAGCACAAAGGTGTATCCATTCCGGCAATACCACTGGATTATCTGAAAGTGGCAGATCAACAAAAACCATTGGAATCATCAGATCAACTGGTTGCCAGAGTTAAATATTATACATTTGGCGGCAATAGTGTCAGCGATGCGATCAGCGTTGATTTTAGAACATTGGATAATCAGGCGGTGGTGTATAATCCCAAATATGACCGCAAAACAACAGCTCCCACAATAACAGTCCCATTACATTTGAATCGGCATGCAACATATTTTGAAGATTTAATGCAGAACCAGTTATCTCAGGCCGCAAACATGCTACATGTGGTGGTGCACGATAACACTGATCCCACAAGTGGATTTCAACAAGAAAACATCCCCTTTGTGATTCAAGATGATGGCCTCGTTTTGGTAAAAATTCGTCATTTGAGTACCATCGCACTTGAAATCAACGACAACTGGAATGCCTTTAAAGAAAAGGGCATCAATGATGGGCGATGTTTCATCCACAGCCTTTGTATGATCAGTCGTTTTGGACAGGCCTGGATTTTTCTACCATTGCTTCTCATATTTGCTGTTGTGAGAGAAATAAAAAGGAGACGATCATGAATTTTCCGATTTTCATTATCCGCCTGATACTGGGCATTGCTTTTGCAGTAGTGATTTCCAGGATGTTCTTCCAGGAAATACAGCCTGTAAATATTGCGGGTTTGTCAATTTTTTTAGTTGGGATGGCTTATGTGTTAACCTATTTTCGTAATCGGAAGTAATACAATTTTTTAAAAACAAAGGAGTCAAATATGAATTACCTAAATGTCAGACAAAAAGAGAAATTGGCCGATATTGAAACTCCGGTTTCTGCATATATAAAGCTATGCAACAGGCAAAAGGATTCCTTTTTGTTGGAAAGTGTTGAAAAAAAGGAGATTACAGGTCGATATTCAATTATCGCTTATGATCCTATTTTTACTATGGAAATGGATGAAACACAGGTATATTGCCAGGAAAACAATCATGAGGAAACCGCACCAAGAGAACAATTTTTTGATTTGATTCGAATTCATTTAAAAAGATTGCAGTGCGACAAATCATTACTCCTTCCCACATTGGGTTCCTTGATGGGATTTGTTGGATTTGATGCAGTCCGTTTGATTGAAAACCTACCCTCACGACATCATAATAAAATGCCCATTGCCAGACTGGTGTTTCCATCACGCTATATTATTTTTGATCATATACGCCGAATGATGACCTTACTCGCATTGGACAATGATAAAAGCATTTGTGGGGAAAAGCTTGATGAAATGGAAAAAAAATTACAAGCCCCATTGATTTTGTCATCCGAATCATCTGCTATCCATATTAACCATCCCACAAAAGAACGCTATTGTGAAGCCGTATCAAAAGCCAAGACTTATATTCGGGCTGGAGACATTTTTCAGGTGGTTTTATCAGACCAGTTCAAAGGCAATCTGGATTTGCATCCATTTGAAGTTTACAGACGCTTGCGTTTACGAAGTCCATCACCTTATATGTTTTTTCTGGATTTTGGGGATTACCACCTGGTGGGGTCATCACCCGAAACACTGGTCAAAGTGAACAATCGAAAAGCGTATATCATGGCCATTGCCGGAACCAGGGGGAGATCAGACAATGCTGAAAAAGATCGTGCCCTTGAAAAAGAATTGCTAAGCTGCGAAAAAGAAACAGCCGAGCATATTATGCTGGTTGACCTGGCAAGAAATGATATCAGCAGGGTCGCCCAATATGGTTCAGTTTCAGTAGACCCCTATATGTCTGTAGGTCGCTATAGTCATGTGATGCACATTGTGTCTCAAGTTGAGGGGGTGCTCCAGGATAAGATGGATGCAATTGATGCTCTCAAAGCGGGGTTTCCGGCTGGAACAGTATCGGGGGCACCAAAGGTCAGGGCAATGGAAATTATTGATGCGCTTGAAAATGCTGCCCGCGGGCCATATGCAGGGGCTGTGGGGTATTTTGGCCCGAATGATGTTATGGATATGTGTATTGCCATTCGAACCATTCTGTTTCAAAAGAATGAATTTACTGTTCAGGTAGGGGCTGGTATTGTGGCTGACTCTGTTCCTGAAAACGAGTACAAAGAATTACAAAATAAAGCAGGACAAAGCATTGCAGCCTTGGAGAAAGCAGCGAAAGGAGATATATAAGCAGTAAGTCAGCGGACATCAGTTTTCTGTGATGGGTCAAAAAGTCCAATTGTTGAGAAACGTTGTTGATATTTTTTGAAACCATTATATTTTATAAAGTATTATGTGGCATTTTTTTTTGCAGAGCCGCATTTATATATAATTTTAATTATGCTTTAGGAATTTAGGTGTTTTTCAAAAATAAAGTTGTTCTTTGTTCAACTTCTTTTTGCTAATTCACTTGTGATCCATCTCGTTAGTTGACGCATAATCCCAGTTCGTAAAACACTTTGGGATTGTGTCCAGAGCAATCCGCAATAACCACATCTGCCTTATGTATATAGATTTTTATCTTATCAAGTATTGGAATCCCTTTCACTTCCTCATACTTGGGAAAATTTGCCTATTCCTTAATAACATCAACCTTGCTAACCTCACTAAATAACCAATTTAACTTATCAAATAATTTTTGTAAATTATCAGGTTCATCAGGAGCATCTATCACAAATAGTTTTTTCTTTTCTTTTATAAATAGAGAATTTTCTTTTTCAAACTTCCCAAATTGCCATTCCTCGCCAGAAGTAACTACTGCATAACATATAGTAGCACCGTGAGTAGATGCCGCATACATTTCAGCTAAAGCCTGTGCCCAAGCTCTTTTCCAATCTTGATCCTTTGCTTCTATTACACAAAGAGGCGGAACGTCCATTACGTCAGGTAT
>Ga0272440_1003416_pt1 | contig 11884 bp, 9 predicted proteins | sample SSMMMBAug17_FD_192440 | JGI IMG/M metagenome (GOLD analysis project Ga0272440, IMG submission 192440) | Marine sediment archaeal communities from Little Sippewissett salt marsh, Falmouth, MA, United States - SSM-MMB-Aug17 | ecosystem: Environmental > Aquatic > Marine > Wetlands > Sediment ... | reverse complement strand
AGGGAGTCAGACTCAGCTGGTGCGTCTTCTATTTCAAGATCGTCATCTTCAATATCAAGGTCTTCATCAGATATTTCTGTTTCTTCAGTTGGTGCTTCATCAGTTTCAGAATCTAAATCTTCGTCTGATAATTCAATATCATCATCAGAAATTTCCAGATCTTCATCTGCAACTTCTAAGTCTTCATCTGCAACTTCCAAGTCGTCATCTGAGATATCCATGTCTTCATCTGAAACTTCCAAATCATCATCAGAAATTTCCAGATCTTCATCCGAAACTTCCAGATCTTCATCCGAGATTTCTGATTCATCTGATGCTTCTAATTCTTCATCTGATATGTCCAGATCTTCATCTGAAACATCCAAATCTTCATCTGATATTTCTGATTCATCTGATATTTCTGATTCATCTGATGCTTCTAATTCTTCATCTGATATCTCCAGGTCTTCATCTAAAATATCCAAATCTTCATCTGAGACTTCTGGTTCATCTGATGCTTCTAATTCTTCATCTGATATGTCCAGGTCTTCATCCGAAACACCCTCCAAATCTTCATCCGAGACTTCTGGTTCGTCTGATGTTTCTAATTCTTCATCTGAAACATCATCCAAATCTTCATCCAAGACTTCTGGTTCATCTGATGTTTCTAATTCTTCATCTGAGATGTCCATATCTTCATCTGATGCTTCCAAATCTTCCGAAATATCAGATTCATCTGATGTTTGTAATTCATCATCTGAGGTTTCCGTGTCGTCTACTGGTAGTTCTAGATCGTCATCTGGACTTTCAGGTTCTTCATCAGAAGCTTCCATTTCTTGTTCTGAAATTTCAGGTTCAGGCAATTCTTCATCTGAAATCTCATCTGATTCCATATCGTCTTCAGATAGATCTGAATCTTCATCCAAGTCATCGGATATTTCAGCTTCTTCCATAGCGTCTTCACCTGGAACATCTGGATCATCGTCCAAAATTTCAGATGTTTCTTCTAAATCATCAGATACGTCAATATCTTCTTCTGCGACATCTTCAGTATCATCAATTTCAATGCCTTCAGTATCTTCGTCTACAGGAGGAACTTCATCAGGTGTTTCCTCGTCAGATTCCATTGTTGGAAAATCTTCTTCTTCAGTTTTATCCAGGTCTGTTTCTGAGGGGAGATCCTGTTCAGTTTTATCTTCAGGAATATCCTGGTCTGATTCAACTTGTGAGGAAGCTTCATCAGAGGACTCCTCTCCAGATAATTCATCTGAAAGATCCTGGTCTTCAGAAGCGATATCTTCTAAACCATCATGTTCTGAAGGTTTCGTTGATTGTTCGTCAGGTTGTTGTTCATCATCAGGTTTTTTGTCAGAATCATCTGATACTTCTTCTTGTTGTCCAGTTTCTTGATCCCCAGAAACTTTGATATCAGATGGCTTCGCTTTGAAAACATGGCTACAATTGGTACATTTTAGCTTTTTACCTTTCCCCCCAAGTTGTTCCGGCGACAACGAATATTCTGTTCCACAATTTGGACAACCTATGGTACCTGTATTTATTTGTTCCTCTTGAGGTGGCGCCTCATCTTTTTCCGGGAATACCTTAAAAACATTTTTACAATTGGAACATCGAACCTTGCTTCCAGATTCCTTGATGTTTTTGGCATCCAGTTGGAATTGTGATTGGCATTTGGGACATGAAACGTTCATGATATTACCTTTCCTGGAGATCTATCTTTAGTGTATGTAAAGCACCTACATAACTATTTGACTTAATTACAATAGGTGATGATTAATCCATTTCATCATTACCTATCAACGAAACAGACCAACATACAAATATACCTTTTAATATGTGCTTTAAATCAAACAAGATAGATATACTTATATCATGCCTGGTCATACATGTAAATGAATTAATGAGGGAAATAAAAAAAAGCCAATAATAATTGTCCCTGAAATGAGCAAAAAGCATACCAAATAAAATTATTTGGTTGACATATTGAAAAATACCTATCCTATTTCAAGATAACTAATTCTAAGTAAAGCTCTTATTATAAGTTCCCCATTTTGGGTGGAGTCCCAAATCTTTAGATTTGGGAGGCAAAGCGTATGACCCAAATCTAAAAATTTGGGACTCCACCCAAAATGGGGAACTTATTTTTTGAGCACCCCTAAAAAGATTCATTATAGTGACTCATGTTAGAAAATTCAAGTAAAATATTTAAGAAATAAGGATTCCCATTATATGCCTGTTTCAGCAAGTTTTTTAAGTAGCTTAACTTGCTGCTTTGTTAATTCTTTCTTCATTTCCACATGAATTCGAACAAAAACATCACCACGCTTATTTGTATTCATTACTGGCAGGCCATGACCGGAAAGGCGCATTTTTGTTTGGTGTCTTGTTCCAGGTGCTACTTTGACACTTAGGGAGTTTCCATCAATGGTTTTTATTTGAATAGTTGTGCCTAAAATAGCATCTGTCAACTTGATTGTTTGATCGATAAACAAATCTGTGCCTTCACATCCATATACTGGATGGGGAATTAATTTAGATTGAATATACAAGTCTCCTGGCGGTCCACCTGTCATACTCGGATTTCCCTTTCCTGCAATTCTTAACTTTTTACCGGCAATCATTCCTTTTGGAACTTTAACGGTCAATCGCTCTGTTGAACCATTGTGGGTATAAGATATCGTTTTATTTGTATCTTTCAACATTTCTTCAAGAGATAGTGGCAATTCATATACGAGATCGCTGCCTTTTTCAGGCGGGGGTTGTTGTCCGAATGGATGGGCATGGGGACTATACTGATCACCAAAATTAAATGAAAAGCTGGAGCCCTTTCTTCCCTTTCCGCCAAATATGTTGCTGCCAAATTTAAATTCTTTTAAAATATCGCCAAAGTCAAATCCTCGGAAAATATCTTCTTGAGTATATTTTTGCTTAAACCCAGTAGAACCAAAGGTATCATATTGTTTGCGTTTTTCTTTATCACTGAGTACAGCATAAGCTTCACTAATTTTTTTAAATTTGTCTTCTGCTGATTTATCACCTTTGGTGTGGTCCGGATGAAACTTCATCGCCAGTTTCCGATATGCTTTTTTTATTTCACTATCACTGGCATTTTTACTAACACCTAGTGTTTTATAATAATCATCTGACATGGTTCTTACCTTCCTAAAATATATGAAATGATGGTATCTTTTTTTAATTTCTGGGTGACCAGTTCCTGGAGTTCCAAACCTTTAGATTTGGGCGTCAGTTATCTTTTCAATTCTTTGTTTTTTATGACTCCCAAATCTAAAGATTTGGAACTCCAACCTTACCTCGAAATTAAAAGGTAAGATACAAATAATGATGCTTTCATACCATATTTAATTTTTAAGAATAAGCCTGAATACCGTATGTGTCAAGATATGTATTCTAGCCAATCAATTGCCTGATCTGATCAACAATGCCATCTGGTCCTATTGCATGGCCATCGATATCATCTGGACAATGTCCTTTCCCCACCCAAATGGTTTGCATGCCAAAAGACAATGCTGTTCTAAGATTATCGAGAGAATCGTCAATCATGATACACTGGTTTCCAGTAAACTGAAAAAAATTCATAGTGATTTCATAGGCTTTTGGGTGGGGTTTTGGATAAAATTGCATCTGCCGAATATCAATAATCGGGTCTTCAAAGCACTTGGCCATACCCAATCCAGATAAAACCTTTCTTGCATAATATCGGCAGCTGTTCGTAAATAATATTTTTTTAAGGGGAATTTGTGTCAATTCTTTGGCTAATTTAGGGTTGTGTTGGATATTTTTTTCAATATCAACATCATGTACATAATGCAAAAAATCTTCAGGATCAATGGAATGATTGCGAATCAACCCGATGAGTGTCAAACCATATTCTTTCCAGTAGCGATCTCTAATAATTGAAGCCTCTGTTCGTGATATTTCTAGAACGGTTTGAATGTAATCTGTCATTCGAATTCCCATAGATAAAAATATAGTGTTTTCAGGTGGATAAAGAGTACAATCCAAGTCGAAAAGTAACACTTTCATAGCACCCATTCCTATTGTTGTGAGTGGTGTTCTATAGGCGCCTGACGTGGCATATTTTGTTCCAGCCAAATTAGAATTTTATCCATTTCTGACTGAATTTCCAAAAACACTTTACCACGATGACTGACTTCATTTTTTTCATCAGCAGTAAGTTCTGCAAAGGTTTTGTTTTTGGGAGGATAGAAAAATATTGGATCATATCCAAAACCAGAACCTCCTGAAGGGGTTTCTGCAATAATACCATCACATTGGGCTTCATATGTAAGTGCCGGACCTGTTGGAATAGCAATGGACACAACACACACAAAGGATGCTTTGCGGTCATTCACACCTTTCATTTGTTCCAGAAGCTTTGTACAATTTTGCTGATCTGTTGCATTTTCTCCAGCGTATCGCGCAGAAAATATACCAGGTTCACCATTTAAGGCAGGAACCACAAGCCCTGAATCATCAGCTATTGAGGGAAGTCCTAAAACTCTTGCTGTAAAACTGGCTTTTTTGTACGCATTGTCATCAAAGGTTGCACCATCTTCAACAACAGGCGGAATAGGACCAAAATCTGTTAAATCCTTTATCTGAACAGGACTATCCTTGAGTAATTTTTTAATTTCCTGGCTTTTACCCTTGTTATACGTGGCCAGGACCAATTGGATTGGTTTCATTTGAGATTTCTCCATGTTATTAATCTTTAATTTTTGTTGAACTTATACCAATTTCTTAATTTTTTCAAGTACGATTTTTTTTCTTGAATTACAGATAAATAATTGATATTGTTAAGGCTGATTAAACATATAAACGATAAAGATAATGGAAATAACAGTTAATGGAAAAATTAACGATTAATAAAGGTTTTAAGTTAAAGATAGCAGGAAGGCCTGATGCATTCATTAAAAAGATACCACCACAAAAAACAGTGGCCGTATCAGCCCTGGATATTCCTTACATTCGACCGAAGCTGCTGGTGCAAGAAAATGAACGTGTTCAAACAGGCAGTCCTATTTTTTGTGATAAAAGAGACCGGACCATACAGTATGTATCACCGGCAACCGGCCTAATCAAAGAAATCCAATTTGGCCCACGTCGTCGATTATTGGCTGTAATTATTGAATGTGAAGAACAGGACGATTACCTTACATTTGATCCCTTATCTGACTTAAACGTAATAGAAACAGAGGAACTGATCTCGCATCTCAAAAAAGGGGGATTATGGCAATGTTTCAGGCAATTCCCATACAAAGATACAGCCAATTCAGAACATCGGCCTCCTATGATTATCGTCTCTCTTGACGGCAACGACATTTTTTCACCTAATCCAGGTGTTTTATTAAAAAATCAGCATGATTTGTTTGAATTTGGTTTGAATGTATTAAAAAAATTCAGCCAAAACATTATTGTGACTGTTAGAGAAAGCCATTCAAACAACCTTGAATCTTCTCAAAAATATGTCACGCATTTGGTACCAGATATATTTCCATCGTGGGATCCGGGTGTTGTATTATACCATCTCAAAAATTCGTTTGATGATAATGTATCATGGTGTATATCTGTGGATCATTTAATCATGATGGCAAAATTTCTATCCACTGGTCATTATCCTGTAGAAAAGCTCGTCACCATTTCAAAGCCAGATGAACTCAAACCGCATTATTTGATACGTCAAGGAATGCCAATTAAATCCTTTATTGGCACTATACCTAAAAAGAACCTGGTTTCCACTGGACAATTCAATGGACGCCTGGCGTCAATTGATGACTATGCTGGTTTTTTTGAAAACACATTTAATGTTATTGCTGTTGATGAATCGGAACAGATGTTTGGTTTTGTTCACCTGGGGACAGATAAACTCACAATGTCAAAAACATTCCTGTCTTGCTTGACAGATCATGATATTGCGGTTGATGCGACATTGCATGGTGAAGAACGTGCCTGTATTAATTGCAGCTATTGTGAAAATATTTGTCCAAATGACCTCATGCCGCAATTTATCATGAAAGCACTTGTAACAGATGAAATTGAGGATGCATTACAACTGGGACTTCTGGATTGTTGTCGATGCGGGCTCTGCGCATATGCCTGCCCATCAAAAATTGAATTGTCAGAGATTCTTACCAATGGAATAGAAAATTATTATGCGACAATCAGCAAATCCTGATTGTTGTGACCAAATCAAGTAAATTTTAAAGGAAGCGCGTAATGAAGAACGCTTTAATAAAATTGTTCGATACTTTGGAACCCTACTTTACAGGTTCCGGAAAATATAAAGCTCTCGAACCAATATTCGATGCCACAAGAACACTTTTTCTTTTTCCATCACCCAAAACGAAAACAAGCCCATTTATTCGGGATCACCTGGACCTGAAACGATATATGAGCTTTGTTATTCTTGCCCTGTTTCCAGTTCTTCTGTTTGGCATTTATAATACGGGCTTTCAGTCTGGAGTTGCACAGGGACAACAATTCGGATTGATTCAATGTTTCCTGGTTGGCGCGTATTATGTTTTGCCAATAATTATTGTTTCGTATGGTGTGGGTTTTCTATGGGAAATACTTTTTGCGGTGATCCGCAAGCATAAAATAAGTGAAGGTTTTCTTGTGACCGGCCTTTTATTTCCTTTGACATTACCCCCTACTATTCCCCTCTGGCAAGTTGCTGTGGGTATCTCATTTGGTGTTGTTATTGGCAAGGAAATTTTTGGTGGGACAGGCAGAAATCTATTAAATCCGGCGCTCACTGCACGTGCATTTGTGTTTTTTTCTTATCCCATATCCATGTCTGGTGAGATCTGGGTTGCAGCAAATAATACCATTGATGGTTTTTCTGGTGCAACAGCGCTAGCAATAACTGGTTCAGGTGCAAAAGATATTGTTCAGGCGCTTACTGATAAAGGGTTTGATTTGCCTCATTTATTCTTTGGTCTTATTCCTGGAAGTATTGGTGAAACATCTGCCTTTTGCTGCCTCTTGGGTGCTGCTTTCTTAATGATTACAGGGATTGCCAACTATCGAATAATTTGTGGTGGAATATCGGGGTTAATCATTACTTCAATTCTGTGTTTTTTTATTTCAGAGGGGCATGATACCTGGGCACATGCCGGGCCATTATATCATTTGTGTGCGGGAGGCTTTTTGCTAGGTATTTCATTCATGGCAACGGACCCTGTATCAGCACCAGGAACAAACCCTGCCCGGTGGATTTATGGTGTTTGTATCGGATTTTTTACCATCATTATACGTGTTGTCAATCCGGCATTTGTTGAAGGGGTCATGCTGGCCATATTATTCATGAACGTATTTGCGCCCCTTTTGGATCATATGGTCATTCAATATAAAACATCGAAAAGGATTCCCAATGTCTGATAATAACTTTGATAAAAATAGCAAAAAAAATGTCGTTCAGTTTGCATTGATGCTGTCAGTCATTTGTAGTCTCTTGATTACAGGGGCAGCAAGTGGACTGAAGCATCTGCAACAGGAAAACATCAAACTGGACAAAAAAGCCAATATTTTAAAAGCAGCAAACCTGATCAAAGGCAGCAATAAACCCCCAAAAAATGAAATACTTAGATTGTACCAGGAACATATAAAGGCAGGCATTGTCAATCAAGATGGACAACCTGTTGAAAATGAAACGAATGATGTCTTACACTTGTATTATTATCATACAAATAATGTCATTGATGGTTATATTCTGCCAATTAATACAAAAGGATTATGGGGAAAAATTCAGGGATATCTCGCTTTTGAAAATGATGGCCAGACAGTATCCGGTTTTTCTGTTTTCAGCCATGCGGAAACACCCGGCTTGGGAGGAGAAATTGAAAATGCCTGGTTCCGAAAAAATTTCAAAGGTAAAAAAATACTCAATTCACAAAACAGGTTCGTATCAGTTGGAATTGCGAAAGGTAAAGTTAAGAATTTACCCAAAAATCTTCAGGATCACTATGTTGATGGTATCAGCGGTGCAACGCTAACAGGACAATATTTGTCTGAAGGAATCAAGTCCACTTTAACCAAATATGAACCTGTTTCAATTTTGTTTCGTCAAAAAAGACTGAAAGCATTGGATCAATAAAATATTAGACTGTCCCATCAACCAGAAATATGTTTCTGGTTGAATGAATAAAGGATAAATAAAATGACAAATGAAACCACAGGATACAAGGACATCCTGTTAAAAGGCATCTGGCGTGAAAACCCGGTTGCATATCAGGTGTTGGGAATTTGTTCTGCCCTTGCAGTGACCGTTAAAATGTCCACAGCCATTGTTATGAGCCTTGCCCTGACACTGGTAACAGCTTTTTCCAGTATGATTATTTCCAGCATGCGTAATAAAATACCGTCCAATATCAGAATTATTGCAGAGCTGGCAGTAATTGCATCGATGGTTATCGTTACTGATGAAATTTTAAAGGCATTTTTTTATGATATTTCAAAACAGTTGTCCATTTTTGTTGGATTGATCATTACCAATTGTATTGTTCTTGGAAGAGCAGAAGCCTTTGCGCTTGCCAACAATCCACTGGATTCTTTTGTTGATGGCATTGCAAATGGACTGGGTTATAGTCTTATATTAATTGCAGTGGCCTTTATTCGGGAATTGCTTGGCGCAGGTGAATTTTTTGGATACCCAATCATTCCGAGTGTTTTTTATGATGCTGGATACCAAAACATGGGCCTGATGCTTCTTGCGCCAGGAGCATTCTTTATTATTGGACTTTTGGTGTGGTTGAAAAACAGCATTTCTGAATCAAACAAATAAGGAGCATCAATGGACGAATTATTCAGTTTGTTTATCAATTCTGTATTTATTGGAAATATTCTTTTGGCATATTTCCTGGGTATGTGTTCGTTTATAGCGGTTTCAAAAAATATTCAAACCGCTTCCGGATTGGGATTTGCAGTTATCTTTGTGCTTGCGATTACCAGTCCACTGAACTGGCTTATTTATCATGGACTGCTGGCTCCAGGGGCCCTCTCATGGATTGGTTTGCCAGATATAGATTTGAGCTTCTTAAAGTATATAACATTTATAGCTGTAATTGCAGCATTGGTTCAGGCAGTTGAAATGATCATTGATAAGTTTTCTCCTGTACTTTATGCCAGCCTTGGTGTTTTCTTACCGCTTATTGCAGTAAACTGTGCGATTCTTGGAACATCTCTTTTCATGGTTGAAAGAAATTATACCTTTATTGAATCTATTGTATTTGGCGCAGGTTCTGGAACTGGATGGATGTTGGCAATTGTTTCAATGGCAGCCATTCGACAAAAAATGGCCTACGCTGATATTCCCAAAAACCTTGATGGCTTTGGCATTACCATGATCGTTGCCGGATTGATGGCCATGACATTTATGATGTTTTCAGGAATAACTTTGTAAGGATATACAAGAAAGAGGAGATAAACATTGATTTACTTAATTAGCTTATTGGTGTTTTCAAGTGTGATCTGTATTCTTGTAACAGTACTGCTGTTTGTAGAAGCCAGGGTAACTTCAACAGGTGAACATAAAATTACCATAAATGGGAATACAGATGAACCACTAAAAGTTTCAGGTACGCCATCCCTTTTATCAGCACTTTCCAATAAAAATATATTTTTGCCATCAGCATGCGGAGGATCGGGTTCCTGTGGCATGTGTAAATGTGTTGTCAATGAAGGTGGGGGAAGTATTCTTCCCACAGAAATTGCACATCTTTCTAGACAGGATAAGCATCATAACAAACGCCTTTCCTGTCAGTTAAAGGTAAAAGAAGATATATCAATTCAGATTCCAGAATCCATATTTGGTATAAAAAAAGTCAATGCCACAGTAGTTTCAAACAATAATGTCGCAACATATATAAAAGAGTTGGTTTTAAAACCAGAGGTTCCTGTTGATTTCAAAGCTGGAGCGTACATGCAAATTGATGTGCCCGAATATGATATTCGTTTCAAAGACTTTCATATTGAAAGCAAGTATATCAGTGAATGGAAAAAATTCAATCTGCTGACTCTGGCTGCAAAAGGGATTAAGCCAGGATTCAGAGCATATTCTCTTGCCAACCCCCCTCATGAAGCAAATATTCTTAAATTCAATATACGAATCGCAACTCCTCCGCCGGGAACTGAAGGAATTCCACCAGGTTTTGGATCATCCTATGTATTTGGTTTAAAACCCGGTGATAACGTTTCTGTGAGTGGCCCTTATGGCGATTTTATGTCCAGAGACACAGAAAACGAAATGTGTTTTGTTGGCGGTGGTGCCGGTATGGCGCCTTTGAGAAGCCATATTCTCGATCAACTGGATGGAATTAACACCCATCGTAAAATTACTTTTTGGTATGGTGCCAGATCAAAAAAGGAAATGTTTTATGATGAAGATTTCAAGGATTTAGAGAACAGATATCATAATTTTTCATATCATGTTGCCCTTTCCGAACCTGAAGAAAATGATAAATGGTCTGGTCCAACCGGTTTTATCCATACACATTTATATAATGCATATTTAAAAGATCATGAAGATCCCACTGAAATAGAGTATTATTTATGTGGGCCGCCGCCCATGGTTGATGCAGTTATCAAAACCTTGTATGACATGGGTGTTGAAGATGATATGGTTTTTTATGATAAATTTTAGCTGAGATTTTTCAAAAATTTACTGGCTTCTGGTGGGATTGATGTCAAGTTTACACGAAAAGCTGGATGATCCAATTCATTAATTTCTTCAACAACTTTGCCATATAGCTCAGTCGTAATTTCCTGTTGATTGTCATCAGTCAGGGTGATTTTTATATTTGATAAGCGCTCAGCTTTCACATCAGATTGAACAATCATTTCCAGTTCGGCTAGCTGAATAATATCGCCCACATGTTTTTCTACACCAGCATGTTTTCCCTCCAGAATTGTAAATGCGATACTTACCGGTTGTTTGAGAATTATCAGTTCCACTTTTTTCTTTTCAGGCAGATATGAATTGTAAGTGCCACCAATACCACCAATTTCATAAATCGTTATGGGTTGTTTAACGCCTTTGGGCATAACCTGAAATTGATCATCGATTCGAAGCAATCCTTCACAGTCCTCTATCGTGCTTTCAGAAACCAAAATTTGGCCACCAACAGTGTAAGATTCAATTCTGGATGTCAGGTTGACATGACTTCCAATAACACCATATTTTGAACGTTTTTCAGAGCCGATATTCCCTACAACGACTTCGCCTGTATTAATACCTATTCCCATGCAGACTTCAGGATAACCGAATTCCAGATTTTTTTGATTGACTTCTGACATTGATTGTTGCATTTCAATTGCACAGGCCACTGCACGTTTGGCATCATCTTGTTTAAAAACAGGCGCACCAAATATAACAAGAATGGCATCCCCAATGAACTCATCTATTGTACCCTCATATTCCAAAATGATATCTGTCATGGCTTTAAGGTATATATTGATAATGGCCAAGACTTCTTCAGGTGGAAGACGCTCCCCAATAGATGTAAACCCACGTAAATCCGTCATCATAATCGTAACTTTTCGTTTTTCACCGCCCAATTCCAACCCTTCAGGTGTGTTTAAGATACTTTCTACGATATCATCAGATAAATAACGTCCAAAGGTTTTTTTAATGAATTGATTCCGAATTTCTAATTCAGCACTTTGCTCTTCAACACGACGATAGGCGGCATCACGCTGTAACATATTGATATATGCCTGTGAGTGATAACGAATACGCGCAATTAGTTCAATACGATCTGGGGGTTTGACCATGTAATCATTGGCACCCAAAGCAAAAGCATCCGCTTTGACTTTGGCGTCTTCCTGACCTGAAAGAACAATAAGGGGGGTTTGTTTTGAAAAGGTATTC
>Ga0272440_1003415_pt1 | contig 11888 bp, 8 predicted proteins | sample SSMMMBAug17_FD_192440 | JGI IMG/M metagenome (GOLD analysis project Ga0272440, IMG submission 192440) | Marine sediment archaeal communities from Little Sippewissett salt marsh, Falmouth, MA, United States - SSM-MMB-Aug17 | ecosystem: Environmental > Aquatic > Marine > Wetlands > Sediment ... | reverse complement strand
TGCACTAAATCGTTTCAATTTTTCACGCAAGGTTTTCCGATCTATTTTCAAAATTTTGGCTGCTTTTGATTTATTGCCTTTTACGCGGTTCAACACATTGGTAATATGTTCATATTCGATCTGTTCCAACGATTTGTTTTCACCAGACAATACGTTGAAATGACTTCTCATGACATCTGGAAAATCAGATACCTGAACAGGCTCGCCATCATTGATTACGACCAGTTTTTGAACCAAATTTTCCAACTCCCGAATATTGCCTGGCCATTTATAGTTCATCAGTACCTGAATCGCTTGATCTGTAAATGTAATGGCATTCTTTTTCATATCCTTGGATAGTCTTTCTACAAACCAGGCAATTAATAACAAGATATCAGTTTTTCTTTCATGTAATGATGGCACAGGAATATCAACAATATTGATTCGGTAATACAAATCTTCGCGAAACAACCCCTGTTTGACAAGCTCAGAAAGATTTTTATGCGTTGCGGCAATAATTCTTGTATCTATTTGATGAATACGACTGGAACCTAACATGAATATTTCTTTGTTTTGGATGACACGAAGTAATTTTCCCTGCAAATTCATACTGGCATCACCAATCTCATCCAGAAAAATTGTTCCGCGATTGGCCATTTTAAAGAATCCAGTGCGTTCACTATTCGCGCCTGTGAATGCACCCTTGACATGTCCGAATAATTCACTTTCAATCAGATTGTCTGGAATGGCTGTGCAATTGACCGGAACAAAGGGTTGCGATTGTCGTTCACTGTGATAATGAATGGCTCTTGCAACCAACTCCTTGCCTGTCCCACTTTCCCCTGAAATAAGCACGTTGACTGACGTTGATGCGGCTTTGTCGATTAATCGAAATACTTTTTTGATTTCGTTGGATTCCCCAATAATCCCATAGGATGCTGACTTCTGTCGTTTACTGCTTAATTGACGTTTTCGATTCAATTTTTCGATGGCTTTTTGGACAGCAGATAAAAGTTCTTCATCAGTAAATGGTTTGACCAGATAATCCTCGGCCCCATCCTTAATGGCCTGAACAGCGCCGCTGATACAGGGATAGCCTGTAATCATCATGATTTCTATATCATTAATGTTTTCACGAACATATCGTATTAAATCCAGCCCACTGGACTTGGGCATCTTTAAATCTGTAATCACCAGATCAAAAATATCTGTCTTTAATTTCGGAATAGCCTGTTCTACAGACTGCGCTTGATGCACGGCATAGCCGGCCTGTTCCAAATTACGCTTGATAATTTCAAGGGTATTGACTGAATCATCCACAAGTAATATTTGATATTGTTTTGGTTTCATCAATGAGTGCCTTTTGATATCAATAAAAAATTAATTGTAAATGTACTCCCTTTGCCAGGTTTACTGGCGACCGATATTTCAGCATCATGAGACTTAATAATGCCATGAACGACAGATAAGCCCAGGCCTGTGCCCTCGTTGACATCTTTAGTCGTAAAAAATGGCAGAAAAATTTGTTTGACAATATCCTCACTCATTCCATGACCATTATCTTTGACACTGAGACAGGCTGTATTGGAATTTTTAGATATAGTCGTCCGAATGATCAATTTTCCTTGTGTAGACATGGCCTGAACCCCATTGACGACCAGGTTGACCAAAACCTGTTTCATTTGAGAAGGATCCGCACTAATATAAGGATCTTTTGATGATAAATATCGCAGAATCCTGATGGATTTTTTGGCACATATGGATTCAATAAAATATAAACTATCAATGACCAGTTGATTTAACGAGATATTTAAACGTCGTGGCGGCATTTGACGACTGAATAGCATCAGTTTTTTGATAATTTCACGTGCATGTAATGACGATTTAATAATATGTTCCAGATCGTTTTGCAATCCTTCTGACAGATGATGATTTTTTAAAGCCAGCTGGGCGAATCCCAAAATATTGCTCAAAGGTTCATTCAATTCGTGCGCCACACCTGCTGTAAATTGACCAATTTTTGCCAATCTGTCTGCATGCCGAAGTTGTTTTTCCAACTCCAGTTTACGATGTTGGGCCTCATGCTTTTCCAGCAATAGGGACAATTGTCGTGCAATGGAAATGATCATTTGTTTTTCAACATTTAAAAAGGCAAAGACCTTACCATTCGATTTCCCACCTGTATAACACACACTGATATAACCACAAATAATATTGTAGATATGAATATCACTTTCCAGACACATTGGATTTTTTTTATGCCCAGGAGACTCATATACGCTATCATTGATCTGAATACACACACTGATTTGATTGGGATATTTAAATGCTTTGGGAATGGTTTTCAATATGTTCTGAATTTTTTCATCAAAATCATACGCTCTGGATTCCATAATCATACTCATTTCAAACATACATCGCAGCTCCTTATTTCTTTCAATTAATTTGCGATGTTTATCCATCAGTTGATTTTCATGATGAATATATTCGGAAACATCTGATCCAATGCCGATAATACGTTCAATTTGATATTTTTTATCTCGGACAATAGAAAACCGCCATTCCAAACAAATTGTTTCTTTGTGATCCTTTTCAATTTCGCTAAAATAACTGTATTTGTTTTCTGTTGAAATCAACTGTTGAAAAAAAGCTTGTGGCTCCATTTCCAATGTAGGATTGAGAAATACATCAAACCAGAGACGATTGACAAGCTCATCAGGCGAATAACCAGGAATGTGTTGAAGGAAAGTATTTGCGGCATTTATTTTACCTGTGGCATCCATTGTAATGATAATGGCATTGACCATTTCCATAATTCTATTGCAATATGTCATCATGATACTTATCCCTTTTCGTTTTTGAAAAATGGAAATGGCTAAGAAATACTCGAAAAATAAGTTGCTTTATGAATTTTTTCAATGAGTATTTCCAAATCACATGGTTTATTTAAATAATCAAAGGCTCCCAGCGCAAACCCTTCCCCTGGCGCTTCATCACTCCCATGCCCTGTCAACATGATCACAGGCATTTCAGGTGCAATGAGTTTAAAAATTTTTAAAACCTCAATACCATCCATATCTTCCATTTTCAAATCCAGAACAGCAATATCGAAATCGTTTTTTCGCAGCAATCGAATGGCTTCAGCACCAGAGAATTGTTTGGTAACATGGAAATGCCTTTTGGTCAATCGATTGGCCAATACATTGACAAATTCCTGTTCATCATCCACAAGAAGCACACGAATTGTATGGTTCTTATTTATCATCATATCACCCCGCTTCTTCTTAGCAATAGTTTTGCTTCAGCCTGCCGAATACGTTCTTCCTGATCTTCCTTTCGTTTTCGTGCGGCATCCAGTTTTTGCATTAATATATCAAAATCACAGGGTTTCAGCAGATAATCAAACGCTCCCAGTTTCATACCATCAACGGCTGTTTCCGCAGTGCCATGACCTGTCAGCATGATCACCTCGATTAGGGGGGATCTGGCCTTTATTTCTTTTAAGGTCTGGATACCATCCATTCCTGGCATTTTTAAATCCAGAATGATGACATCAATAGAATTCTTTTCTATTATTTCCAGACATTCTTTGCCATTACTTGCCGAAAAAACAGATTCTTTGTTTTCTGTTAGACGCAAGGACAGCATTTCAACAAAATCTTTTTCATCATCTACCAATAATATATTGATGGGTATGGTAATCATATCGTCACTCCTTTTGATACAGACAGGGAAAAAATATAGAACATTGGCTGCCCTGTCCGAGTTGACTGGTTAATGAAATTTTGCCTTTCAAATTTTCAATAATCCCTTTGATAACAAATAAACCGAGTCCGGTTCCCTCACCCGGGGCTTTGGTGGTGAAAAAAGGCTCAAACACTTTGTCCAAATTTTCAGGTGGAATCCCTTCACCCTTATCTTTAATGTCAAGATAAACCCCTTTATTTTGATTCGATATACAGATCTCAATGGTTTCATCAGGATAACTGGCATGAATCGCATTGGTCATTACATTGAGCAATACCTGTCTGATTTGAGCTGGATCTGAGCCAATTACGATGGCATTTGTTTTGTTTTTAACAAGAATTTGAATATTCTTTGAGGTCATTTCCTTATTGAGAAATTGAATGGTTTCATTAATCAGTTGATTTATATTGACATCAGATATGATATTATCTGGTTTTCGAGAAAATTGAAGCAAGTGATGTGTAATATTTCTAACCCGAACAATACTGTTTTCAATTTTGGATAAGGCCTTATCCAAATCATTTTTTCGGGGAATATCTTTCATTTTGTCTGATGCTAAAATGGTTTTCATCCATCCACAGGCCTCATTAATAATTGCCAGGGGATTGTTAATTTCATGCGCAACGCCAGCAGAAAGGGTTCCCAATGATGCCAGACGTTCGGTAGCAATCATTTTTTGCCGGATTGATTCCTTGAATATCGCGTCCTTTTCTTCTGCTATTTTTCTGTTTATTTTTTCACGTGCATGATTAATTTTATTGATTAAATGATCCAGCGCAATAGGCTTGGTCAAATAATCAAAAGCCCCTTCCTTGATCCCGGAAACGCCATCAGTGGCACTGGCATGCCCTGTGATAAGAATCACTTCGCAAGCCGGGTATCGTGATTTGATTTGTTTGAGAAAACGCAAGCCATCCATACCCGGCATTTTGATATCTGACACAACCACATCAATCGAATCATTTGCCATAATCGATAGCGCAGATTCTGCACAATCCGCTTCAATAACAGCCTGTCCACGTTTTTTTAAACGTCTGACAATGGCATTGCGAAAGTTTTCTTCATCATCAACAATTAATAGTTTTGAATCTTCCATAATCATTCTTCCATATGTTTTAGATCAATCCCAATATTTTCCACCAAATGGATACAGACAGAATCAACACAGCCAGTAGAACTGGCATCACAATGATACCTGCCCGAGTCAAATCCAGTGCCTTGAAATACCTGAAGCTATACGCAATGGCATTGGGTGGACATCCAATAACCAAAAGCATTGCAAATGAAGTTGCGGTTCCCAGACAAAGGGCAATGACTGTTGGATTGACACCTTCTAACTGTGCCATTGGTAATACAATGGGTAAAATCAATGCAGCGGCTGCAACATTTGCCATTGCATTGGTAATCAATGCCCCAAAAACAGCAACCCCTGCAAATAACAATAACCAACCGCCGCCTTTTACCAATGGAAAAAAGAGATTGGCAAAATACGTTGCAGCACCGGAATAGCCCATTGCCAGCCCCAATGAAATACCGCCGCCAAATATAAACAAGGCGGTTCCCCATTCCAGATTGGAGTGAATATCTTCCCATTTCAGAACACCAACCAATACCAATGCTGTGACTGCCATCATGCCAGTAACCGAATAATGAATCCCATGAAAACTTTTGGTCAGCCATAATCCAAATGCAAACACAATGATAATCAATGTTAATTTTTCATGTGTTGACCAGTCGTCGGCTTCCTTTTCAAATTTGGGAAGTACAAACGATGGGTCTGGACGATACACCAGATAGACCATCAAAACCGCAATGGGTACTGTAATGATCGCAAGGGGCATACAATAAATAATCCAATCCATAAAAGAAATTTCAATTCCTGTAAACTCTTTTAAAAAAGCCGCAGAGACCATACATCGCCCGCCACCAATCAAAGATCCCATACCGCCACATGAACACGCAAAGGGAAGGGATAACATCATGAATTTTCCAGTCCTGGAATATGGTTTAATACCAACAGCACGCATGAGCGGTAACATTGTCACAATACCGATTGCACAGGCCGCAGCATCATGCATAAATGAAGACGACAATCCCAATCCAATGGATAGAATAAAAGTAAATCGTACAACACTACTGCCAGCTTTTCTAACAATATATTGGCCCAATCGTTTGGTTAGCCCCACTTTTTCGAGGGCACAGGCAAAAATAAGACAACACATGATAAAAACAACCACCGGATGCATATATGGCGCCCAGGCATTTTTAACATCAGTAATCCCCATTACAACCAATGATACACCAATACAAATGGCTGTTATTTCTAATGGAATGGGTTCAAACACAAATAAAAATATCAATACAAACAATATGGCCAAAAAACGTTTTCCTTTTGGGGACAACCCATCCACATAATCAATGTGCACTGCGTTGAGGCCCAATTGATCACATTGCTTTTTTAAATAGTCAACAGTACAATGAAGGGAATCCGCTTCTTTGATATTTATTTGATATTCATCATGATTGTCATGACTTTTTAGAGTGAAATACATTTTTACAGAATTGTACAGTACTTTCTGTGAATCACCCGACACACTAAAAATTGTGCCTTCCGGTCTGGGCAAAGCCAAAATGACAATCCCAAGACCGATAGCGATAACGAATTGAAACCATTTATTTTTGAATATCATATGCTTCTCCTAAGTTAATGAATTGATAATATCCCGAGCGCTTTCAAAGGATTGGCCAATTTCGTTTATCCGGGCATTTCGAATTTTTTCTTCATGCTGTTGTTTGGCCCTGAAAGCTTCATTCACCTTTGAAATCAAGATCTCAATGGCACATGGTTTCATCAGATAATCAAAAGCACCATTTTTCATGCCTTCAATCGCAGAATCGACAGTTGCATGGCCAGTGAGCATAATCACTTGAATTAATGGATATTTTTGTCTGATTGCCTGTAAGGTCGCGATGCCATCCATACCCGGCATTTTGACATCCAAAACAACCACATCAATTGTCATTTGATTGGCAAGAAAATCGAGTGCTTCCTGGCCGCCTGAAGCAATTGAGACATTAAATTCTCTTTTGTTCAAACGCTTTGCCATTGTTTCGATAAACGATATTTCATCATCAACCAATAAAATATTTGTTATAGACATGACTTTTCCTCCTATATTAAAGCTTTTATTTTTTTACCGGAAATTTTATCCGAAAACATGTGCCTTTGTTTAGAACGCTTTGAACCTCAATTTCTCCGCCCATTTTTTGAATAATGCCATAACATATGGACAGGCCCAGACCTGTCCCTTTACCAACAGGTTTTGTTGTAAAAAATGGATCAAAAATATGCGCAATATTCGATTCAGGAATGCCCTGACCATTATCCTGCACATCAATTTCAATAAGCGTGTTATTTGTAAAACGACTGCTAATGGTGATAATGCCGCCATCCTTATCCATCGCATCCAGTGCATTATTGATCAGATTCAAAAGGACTTGCTGCATTTCTGATGGAGACAGTTTCAGCAATGGAATATTGGGCTTAAGCTTCATATCAATTTGAATTTTGCTGTATTTGGCCCTTTGAGCAGTAAGGTTTACAACCTCCTCAATCAAACTATTGATATGAACATCTTCCATCACAGCATCAGATTTTCTCGCGAAACTGAGCAGCTTATGCGTAATTTGTTTACATCGATTGCCCTGTGTTCGGATTTGATCAAGGGCGCGTTTAAATTCATCCTTGCTCTCATTGTTGATCAAAATATCATCTTCAAGTAAATCCATCATCCATCCAGCTTCTTCAACCATTATAGCCACAGGATTATTAATCTCATGCGCCACACCTGAGGCAAGTTGTCCCACTGAGGCAAGTTTACCCGTTTCAACCACTTTTAAATTCATCTGTTGTTTTTCATGGTCTGATCGCTGGATTAAATGAACAATTCTTTTGGATATGCGATAGGTCAAAACAATTACAATAACTGCACACAATATCAGCATAATAACAGTGAGTTTGATAGCATGATGAAGTTTGGAGAGGGCATCTGAAGTTTGTTGCTGATAAACCAGCATCCAATCACCATTTTTAAGAAGCGCGGTCACATAAATATAATCCACGCCTGAAGCATTTTTCTTTTGAAATATGTTGACCTGTTTATCAGGCAAACGATTAAAACCATTATGATAAAATGCCATTTGACGTTCAATATCCTGGGTCATGGATTGTGTCTGGCATTCCCCATTTTTATTCAGGATGAATGCAAAACCGGTCTCACCAATATGAATATTATGAACCAGGGTATTGAACTTAACAAAGTCAATGGTCGCCCGAATAATCCATGCGCCAGGTTCTGAAGATACTTTCACAGCAACAATAAAATGCGGCAAACCACGCAATCCCAAGAACACATCACTGATAACAAAGCCTTCATTTTTTACCTTTTGAAACCAATCTGCATTGGTATACGCTGCTTTACCCAGTTTAAATGGGCCGGCATATGCTATTTGAACACCATTGGCATCGACAACACCAATGTCCACAAAAACATTGTCATAATCTGTTTGAAAGCTTACCAATCGACTTTGCAAAATGGTTTCATCTGAAAGCTCCATGATGCCACATGTGTTTGATAAAAAACGAATATCAGCAAGCTTTTCTATGAGAAAACTGTCAATGGTTTGTTTATGCTTGAGTATCAGTTCTTCGAGATGTGCATATACTTTTTTTTGATAGGAAAAATAGAATTGATAAAGAATCATGCTCAAAATCAACACCATTGGAATAAAGGACATCATGATAATGGAATCTCGAATTTTTCTTTCCAATCCTCGATAATGCTTTGTTGTTTGATTGTTGTCCATAATTATATCCTTTCTATGTTTTAGTACTCTCTTGAGCAAAGGGTATACCAGCACGAAAATATTTTTTAATATATTGGAATTATAATTAATTTAATTATTACCTACTGTTTGGTTCTGGTATATTTTTTGAGGAATTTTGTATCAGTGGGGAGAATCACTCCACTTCAACAGTCATGTTCAATTATGATTAAATATTCATAACCTACTTAAATTATAGGTTAATAATCAATCTTGCTTTCTGGCATAATCATTGCCTTTAAGCAGAATAAAACGTGTGTATGAACTGGGGGCATTCCTAAAAAACAGGAACGTCATCCACCCGAATCAAACCTGAAAAAGAGGAGAGAAAAAATGATAAACATCCAACAATTTAAAATCCAAACAAAGATTATTGCTGGTTTTGCAATCATGTTAGGTCTCATGTGTTTGATCGCATGTGTGAGCTTTACAAATTTTTTCAATACCATTGAACGAATTGAAAAAGCAGATGACATGAATCGGTTGATCAAACATTTATTGCAAATCAGGCGCTATGAAAAAAATTACATTATTCGTAATGATAAAAAGTCTATTGATATCGTTGATCAGTACGCTAATAGAATGATTGAACTGGTCCAAAAAAATAAAAAGAAATGTCATCATGCAGCTTTTAAATCTAACATGGAAGAACTCATACAGGAAATTGAAAAATATCGAAAAAGTTTTCAAATATTTGTGTCTAAACTGGATCAGCATCAGGTTTCATCAGAAAAGATCGCAAAAATTGAAACTCTGGATGATGATATGGTTGCAGCCGCTCAAAGGATAGAATCCATTGCCAGTGAATATCGAAAGACCATGAAGCATGAATTAAAAGAACGAACAGATATGGCAATCATTTTCGTTTTATCGACCACAGGTTTTGCCATTGTTATGGGATTAATTTTTGCACTGATGATTACCCGAATGATTACGATTCCATTGAAAAAAGTGGTTGACAGACTGACAGAAACATCCTCCCAGATTTCAGAGGTATCATCTCTAATTACAGACAGTAGTGCCTCGCTTGCTGAGGGGACCACACAGCAGGCAGCCGCATTGGAGGAAAGTTCTGCCAATCTTGAAGAAATTTCTCGCATGACAAAGAGTAATGCTGATAATGCAAAATTTGGTAATACTGCAATGAAAAAAGCACTCGAAGCTGTTGATGATGCCAATTCTGGTATGAATAGAGTCAATGATTTCATGAATAAAATTTCTGAAAGTAGTCAAGAAACGCATTTGATTATAAAAACCATTGATGAAATCGCCTTTCAAACCAATCTGCTAGCGCTGAATGCGGCGGTCGAGGCTGCGCGTGCAGGTGAAGCAGGTGCCGGATTTGCAGTGGTGGCCGATGAGGTCCGCACTCTTGCCATGAGATCTGCTGAAGCGGCCAAAAATACAGCGAATCTCATCGATACGTCTGTGACTCAGATCAATGAATGTTCTAAACTGGTTGTTCAAACACGCCAATCCTTTCATCGTGTGTCAGAAAGTGCTGAAGTCATTAGCAAAAATGCTTCACAAATCATGTCAGCATCACTTGAGCAATCTGAAGGTATCAGTCAGGTGAATCAGGCAGTGAGCGAATTGGACAAAATTACGCAAATCAATGCATTAAAATCTGAAGAAGAAGCGACATCAGCAGAAAAAATGAGACAGATGGTTTTTATATTGAATGATTGTGTGGATCAATTGTTGGGAATTATTGAAGGGAGGCAATAAGCGTCAAAATAGGGACGTCTATGATTTTATGCTTTACTTTAAGTAAAAAAAGTTTGATATTTGATTGAATATGCCACGAAAAGCAAGAATAGACGCACCCCGAAACGATGATCAAGGCCCAATTTATATATTGAAGTACATGGAATAGAAAAGCATAAAATCATAGACGTCCCCTTTTTCAAAGTGTTTCTGATGTATTTGGATAATACATTTGACTTGAACGAAAAATTCATTTAGTATCTAATTTTTTTTATTCATATTGCTGTTGTTGTTTAATAAACAAATTTAATAAGTGATTTTGTCGTATTTTAGGATAATTTTTATGTTATGCGGGAAAACAGCCTTGACGACGATTATGCGGAAAAAAGTTGATCTATTGGTTATCCTCCAAATTTTGTACGTTCAAGTTGTGTAACAAAATATAGATTGTATTAAAAGTTTGATTGTAAACAAATATTAAAAGGACGATTTTGAAATCCACTGACTGCGGCTATTGAGCGAAATTCAACAAAACACAAATCAAGGAGGAGAATTCACTGAAATCGACAGCTGAGCGAAATGTGATGAACAAATATCCACTGAAATCTAAACATAGCCTATAGAGTCCAACAAACACAAAAAGCAAGTAACCAAAAACTTGGACAACGGCTATTATACTGAAATCAAACGAATAATGAAAAATTAGAAATTTATAAAATGATCCTATGATGGGTTGATTCGCTGAGCAACACTCAATTTGGTTTGATTCTGGTCACCGACTCAAACGCTTTGGGTTAAGAGGCTGTGCAATCACATAATCAGTTAAATGTTGGACAACAACCTACATAAGTGCTTTGAGTTCAAAAGAGATCAAACAAGTATCCGACATAAAAATATCGGTTATCAACCCAAGATCTAAATTCAATTTATTTATTGCTTTTATGTTTGTTTTACAATATTTTCAAATGTAACCGAAACTCAGTACCTAATCACCCATTAATTGCCAGTAAATATAATGCTGCACAATAGAAGAACGATGCCCAAAATACGTTTGTATGAGACGCTGAGAAGCAACGAAATCTATTGTAGTATTAGATAGATTAAGGCATTTTTACTATGTTGCAAAAGATCAATTACAGGCACTTTCTCAACTAAAATTGAAAGATGCAAAAACTTTATTTATTAACAAATAATAGCTACGATAACTCTTTGGTCATAATATGCGTCAGGCCTTTATTATTAAATCCCAATAAAGACTATTACTCGAAATGAAATATAATTATTTCGGGGTAGCTACAAAGCAATATTGCTTTCAGAAGATTCATATCTGTTGCAATTGAGTCGTTATATCATCGCAATCCTGTAAGATCCAGACAAGTGACAAAAGCTGAAGATTATGAATGGTCAAGCCATGCCAATGCAGATGGGGTACTTATTAAAAAAAATAGTTAGGAGAAAACAACATGGACTATAATAATTTAAAAAAAGGTGACACGGTTAACAATAAGTATGAAATAGAGAAGAAAATAGGTGATGGTGAAAGAAGTCATGAGCAGCAGCTTTTTGTTGAA
>Ga0272440_1003414_pt1 | contig 11889 bp, 5 predicted proteins | sample SSMMMBAug17_FD_192440 | JGI IMG/M metagenome (GOLD analysis project Ga0272440, IMG submission 192440) | Marine sediment archaeal communities from Little Sippewissett salt marsh, Falmouth, MA, United States - SSM-MMB-Aug17 | ecosystem: Environmental > Aquatic > Marine > Wetlands > Sediment ... | reverse complement strand
TTGTTGGGCATTATCAACGATATTCTAGATTTTTCAAAAATCGAAGCTGGTAAACTTGATATTGAGGAAATTGATTTTAATCTTTCAGAAACGCTTTCAAATGTTGCAAATATGATCACTGTAAAAGCCCAGGAAAAGGAAACCTTGGAAGTTCTTTTTCGTATTGACCCTAAAATTCCTTCATTTTTAACTGGCGATCCCTTGCGGCTGAGTCAAGTTCTTGTCAATTTAGGTAATAATGCGGTGAAATTTACTGAAAATGGTGAAATCGTTTTAACAACAGAGCTACTGCAACAAACAGTGGATCAGGTTACGATTCAATTTAGTGTTAGGGATACCGGTATCGGACTCACCGAACAACAGTGTTCAAAACTGTTTACAGCTTTTTCACAGGCTGACTCATCCACCAGTCGTAAATATGGTGGTACTGGTTTGGGTCTTAATATCAGTAAGCGCCTGGTGAATATGATGCAAGGCGAAATTTGGGTACAAAGTGAACCTGGTAAGGGTAGTGAATTCATGTTTACAGCCAAATTCGGCATTGGTCAAGCCAAGACAGAAGACTCGCAAATCATTTCAGATGACTTAAAGGGCTTAAAGGTACTGGTCGTTGATGACAACAAAACAGCTCGTCATATTTTGATTGAAATGCTCGTCACATTTGATTTTATTGTCGACCAGGCCTCATCCGGAAAAAAATGTCTGGAGCACGTTCATCAGTCAGTCAACAACAAACCATATGACCTTATTTTCATGGATTGGAAAATGCTCGGCATGGATGGAATCGAAACCAGCAAACAAATATTGGCCATGAACGATCTCCATGAACCACCCAAAATAATTCTAGTGACAGCTTATGCTCAGGATTCAGATCGAAAATTGATGAAGCAAGTTGGCCTCGATGGAATTCTGATCAAACCTATTTCATCATCGAGTTTATTACAGGAGGTAATGCAAGTATTTGGTAAGGCGAGAGAAAATCAATTAACTGCGAATATTAGTATTGAGGCTGAAATGGCCCAGCCAATTCGTGGTGCTCACGTCTTACTTGTGGAAGACAACGAAATCAATCAACAGGTCGCTCAAGAAATACTGGAAGATGCTGGACTGAAAGTAACAATCGCCGAAAATGGTCAATATGCAGTCGATCAGGTCCATCAAACAAATTTTGATATTGTGCTCATGGATGTCCAGATGCCTGTCATGGATGGCTATGAGGCGACCAAAGCCATTCGAAAGGAATCAAAATTTGATAAACTGCCAATTATAGCCATGTCAGCCAGTGCCATGACTCAGGACAGGGCACATGCGATCAATATCGGAATGAATGACCATGTCGCCAAACCGATCAATATAAAAGAACTGTTTTCGACCCTTGTTAAATGGATCGAACCCAAAGAAAGACAAGTACCGGATACAGTCAAAGCGGATAAAGCGATCAATGAATCCACAGAGGACATTGAAATTCCTGATTTGCCTGGAATTGATGTAGAAAGCGGCCTGGCCAGAGTTTCTGACAAGAAAAAGCTTTATCTGAATATGCTCAAAAAGTTTTATGCTGAATTCACAGATCCAGCACAGAGTATCCAAAAATCTCTCCAAGATAATGATTCAGAAACTGCCGAGCGCATTGCTCATACAGTAAAAGGCTTGTCTGGTTCAATTGGAGCAAATACATTACATAAAGCAGCAGAATCGCTAGAATCAGCAATTCGTCAAGATAAGCAAGGTGAATATCAGGAATTAATCAAAAACTATGAACATGAGTTAAAAAATGTGTTAACAGTTTTGGCACCCCATATGAAAGATGCCCCAAGAGATGAACCACAAAATTCTGAACAGAAACAAGGAAACTTAACAGATTTAGCGGATTTCCTGGAGGAACTTGAGCCGCATCTCAAGAAGCGTAAACCAGTAAAGTGTAAGCTTATTATTAAGAAAATCACCAGTTGTTCATGTCCGGATTCTTTAGATCAGGAGTTGAAAGAGCTGGATAGATTAATCAATAAATATAAGTATAAAGATGCGATAAAAGTTTTCAATTCAATCAAACAGAAGGTAGTAAACTTTCAGGAATAAAGGAATTATATGATAATAAAAAATATTTTTCCAATTTTGATCATTCTCCAACTGATGATCACCCCCCTATTTGCCACAACAAATGTGCCAAGAAAATTATTTATTGCCTACCAGTCAGAAACCGGCCAATCGGCCCGCGCAAATATATACTTTGAGATATGTCAAGCAGTTACTGATTATTTGGGTTTGCTTTCCGATTATTTTGATATCAGTACAAGGACTCTTCCGGATGATCAATTTATGTCGGAATATCGGGCCATTATCTCTGTGTCAAATTCTGTCAAAATAAGCAATGGTATTGCCTGGCTTAGATGGCTAAATCATCAATGTCAAAAAGGTAAAAAAATAATTATTTTGGGGCAATTGGCTGGTTATAATGATAGCAATTTCAATGAATATAAAAAATTGGCGGCTCGTATAAACGCACATATCGGTTTTGTGAATAAGGGAATGTTTTCCAATCATCAGGGACGCATTCGTTTTCATTATAAGGACCCGGAACGTGTAGAATATGAGCGAAAATATCCGGTATTTCCTCTAAATTACGAACAATTTCAGGTGAGCAAATCCAATGTCCGCGTATGGTTGTCAATTAAACGCAAGGATCTTGAAAACTCTGAAAGTGCTGTTGTTCTCACCAGCCCGAATGGTGCATTTGCCAGGTATTCCGAGTTATACTGGATGGATCCAGTCTCATACAAAAAAAAGTGGTATATTAATCCATTTATATTTTTTGAAGAAGCATTGGCAACCCATAACCTTCCCCGCCCCGACCCCACAACCTTGAATGGTTCACGCCTCGCTTTTTCACACATTGATGGTGATGCATTCAGTGGACCATCACGAATTGACCCCAGTCAAACTTGTGCTGAAATGGTCAGAGATCAGGTATTAAAAAAATATGACTATCCGGTTACAGTGTCAGTAATTGTCGCAGAAATATCGCCATCAGCTGTGGGCAATGAAAAGATGGTTGAACTTGCAAAAAATATTTTTGCATTGCCCAATGTAGAACCGGCTTCTCATGCATATTCACATCCCTATTACTGGAATGAGCATTCACCAGTAAAAGATAATTACTCGCATCAGTATGGCATCATGGTGCCGGGTTATACATTTGATTCAAAAAAAGAAATTGTTGGTTCAACCCACTATATTACCCAAAAATTGTCACCACCCAATAAACCTTGTCGGGTCATGTTATGGTCAGGCGCCTGTGATCCTACTGAACGTGAATTAAAGCATTGCAAAGCCCATGGCATATACAATATGAATGGCGGTGACACTGTTTATGACAATGCTAATGATTCCTATACATCAGTTGCTCCGATCTACCGAAAAGTGGGCAAGCTGTATCAGATTCATTGCGGTCAGGCCAATGAAAATATCCTTACCAATCTCTGGGAAGGCCCATATTATGGTTATCGTGAAATTGTCAAGACAATGAAAAAAACAGATATGCCCAGGCGGCTCAAGGCCATTGATATTTATTACCATTTCTATAGTGGCGAGTATGAATCGTCCTTAAACGCATTACAAAGCGTTTATGAGTGGGTCCTGGAACAGGATGTCGCACTGGTGTATACATCAGAATATATTCAAATGGCTGAGGGGTTTCTTCAAACCAAAATACATAAAAATAAGCGCGGTCATTATGTTATCAGCAATTATCACCATTGTTTGACCATTCGATTTGATCACGCATCAACACAACCAGATATAAAAAATTGTGTCAATGTCCTGGGATATATTCAGCAACCCCAAGGGTTATATGTTTCCCTCAAGCCCAATACGCAAAAGGCAGTCATCGCTTTTTTGCCAGAAAATCAGAAAGACTTACGAACACCTTATGTTGAAAAAGCCAATGGATGGGTGATGGATTTTCAGGCAAAAGAAAATAACATTTTGATTGTTTTCAAAGGATTTGGAAAGGGGTATGTCCGATTGGCTGGGTTAAAAGCGGGGCAAAAATATGTTGTCAATTCGGAGCGAGCTAATTCATCCATGATTACAGCAGATTCAAGTGGTCGTGCAATACTAGGATACGTTCCCACGCAAAGCGTGGGAACGCGAAAGCAATAACTATATCAGGTGTTGGTTATTCAAACATCCGAAATATCATCAAGGCATCGTCAAGGCCAATGATCCCATTGAGATTATAATCGATTTCAGAGTCAACCCAGGCATAAGTGCCGGCCAATATCTGAAGAATTTGAATTAAGTCAACCAATTTGTCATCTGTGTTTTCTCTGGCATAAGTGATTTGGAATTGTGCATCGGAAAAAGAAGAATACCCATGAATCATGGCGTACCAGATACCAGGAGTTGCATACTCTATAAAAACAGTCTCATCATTTCCATTCTCATAAGGCCGAAAGTCATATGACCAGAGGGTTGGTAGCATGCCATGACTTATATACAAATCACAATCCCCATAGCCGTCGGAAGTCATAAAATTGAGATGGGTGGGCTCAGATATGTTGATTTGAAAATATTGAGTTGTGTCCTCGTCTCCAGAAACTGTTACAGGCGTTTCAGGCAGTATCAACATGGGGGATTGCTCGACCGTACCAGATTGCATTACAATAACCCATTGATCTGCTACAAGAATATTATGGGCGCGAAATTTTGAATTCTCATTTGTAGTGACAGTATAACGCACATGACCATTTCCTGTGCCACGTCGGGTGGTGTCATCAATCTCAATCCATGAGCTAAATTGATTTGCAGTCCATGAACAACTGTCGTTGGTAATAATCGATAAATTACCGATTCCGCCGGATGCATCAAAAGTGGCTTGCATGGGGGTAATTTGATAGTTACAATCTTGAGAGCTATAAGATGCGCTTAATGATACATCATAAGAATCTTCGTTTCCTTCTAATAATATAAACCATCGGCCTTCATCAGGGTTTTTAATCATAATACTTTCATCATTACCCGGTTCAGCTGACAGATAGTCTTCTCCATAAAAAGGCAACATGCCAAAATTTGCATAAAGATCAACATCGCCAGTGCCATTCCATGAATTTATAACCAAACTTTTTTGATTGGCAGGAACATCAATAAAAAAAGAAATCTGCTGATACGCATTGACTGACAAGCCTGTAACCGGGACATTATTTTCCAGTTCACTATTCTCTGTATTACTGACTTGGTGAATATCTATGAGTTGATCTGCAATTTCAACAAAAGCCATCCGAGGAGATGAATATATATTTTCCTCAAAATTGATCGTGATAGAACCACTGCCGCTTGATGAATTTGTTTCAATAGTAATCCAACTGTCAAATGACACGACGTTCCAGGAACAGCCGGGCTCTGTAACAAGTTCAATATTTACTGATGATGCACTCTGATCCAGAAAAATATTTGTCTGAGAAAGTGTATAAGTACAAACTGTATCTCTAAAATCAGCTTTAAGGTTGACATTATCAAATTCCTCATAGCCAAATATCAAAATATAGTATTCACCTGGTTGAGGGTCGGAAATAGAAATTATTTCATCATTATCATAGCTTTCCGATGACTCATAATAATCAGATGGAATTGGAAACGCATCATACCCAACAAATAAGTCGCAATCGCCGGTACCGCCCCAGGTTTTGATTTCCAGCTCAAGCTGATTTTCTGGTACAATGAGCTTATAGTAGTGGAGGCTGTTATAGTCACCAGAAATCTGCTCTTTCGGAATACCATTCTCCAATAAGCTGATTTCAATATCCAGATTACCTTCCTGAAAAATCTCAATGAATTGATTGGCAATGAAGATAACTCCATTACGATCTAGAATGGATGTATTTTCTGTCAGCTTGAAATCTATGACTGCGCTTCCCTGATGCGCCTGTGGATTATTGATAATTTCAATCCAGGGCTCAAATGTATCGATTGTCCATTGACAGGCATCACCAGTGGTCAGGGTAAAAGAACTTGAAACTGCCTCTGATGAAAAACGAAACGTAGTATCTGAGAAAATGTAGTCACATCGATATGATTCATAGTCAACACGCAATTGAACATTTTCAAAGGCTTTATATGCATAAAGCATGATATACCAAGTCCCCATTTGGGGTTCAGGAATAAATATGGATTCTGCATTGCTGCCATTGGATGAGGATTCATCGTAGTAATCATCTGTAGGGAAATCACTGTATCGCACAAATACATCACAATCACCGGTTTCGCCTGTGGTGGTTATTTGAAATGAATAATGATCCTCAGGGATTTCAATTTTGTAGTATAATTTTTGTCCGAGATCAAGGGACAGGTTTTTTACAACATCATGATTGTCAAGTAGCATGACCTCAGGTGCATCAGCAGCTTCCTGAATAACAGTAATAATTTTGCCATTAATATGAATTTCACCGGTTCGTTTGTTCATAAACATATTTTTTGTGACAGAATAGCTGAATACGCCACTGCCTTCCCCCTGAGATTGTAGCGGGGAAATCCAGTTATCTGTTATTTCAATGACCCAGGGGCAATCTGGTAATGATGCTGTAATTGTTATTTGACCAATTCCTCCGGCGGCTGGTGCACCCTGTTTTAGTGGGTTGATTTCAAATTCACAAGGAGAACTCTGAATAATTGTAATCGTCTGATCTGCAACTTGAATTTTGCCGGTTCGCGAAAACAGAGTTGTATTTTCAGATACTTCATACTTAATTTGTGTGTCGCCGGTCCCAGATTTTGGGCTGAGAATATGGATCCAGCTTGCTTTCGATACGACTGTCCACTCACAGTCATCATCGGTCATCAAGGCTAACGTTCGACTTTCCCCTTGAGAATCAATGTTGAGGTGATAAGATGCCAGGGAATAAAAGCAGCCGGTTTCATTTTCCGGTTCAAATAACAAGGCAAATGGGCTCTGAATCTTGGGCTCGTCGAAAGTATACTGGATGCCAACAGTCGCGGATTCCTGAATTCCCACAGTGGCGCTTCCACCATAATCATATGCACTATTATTAAAATCAGTGTCTTTGTATTGGAACATGATGCGGCCATTTTCGAATAAAATGGCCTGAAATGTAACCGGTGAATCGCCATCATCGCTAAAATATCGCATCACATCCTGCCATTGGATAATGAGTTTTTTGGTGGTATCGGTGTTTTTGATTGTCCAATATACAGTTGCGTCATCGTAATCATCCCAAAAAGGAGCAATTAAAGCGTTACATTCGTATGTTGGAATTTTTGTATTGTACGATGATAAGAAATCCGCATCATTAAAATAAATAGCGCCATCGTCACTAATAATGAATGTATTATAAGTTTCATCATGAAAATGAAATGAAAAATCGGCAGGATTTATTTTTAAAGTGGTGCTATCACTGATGCTTTCCATATGGCCGGATGATTGGATATCCTCAAAAGCATAGGGTGTTTCTTGAACGACATAATGCGGTCTTAAATCATCCGGATTTGTGGATTCCAGTTTTGTACAAAATTGATATAAATCAATATTTTCGTAATCAAAAGTGATCAATTGATTTCGAATATTGGTAATCCAGGATGACACCATAAATTCATGATAATCAATCAAAAAGTCATTCCAAAATGTATCCTTGGCCAGATCTGTTTGATCGTAAGCATCATCGTAATAATAGTCTGGAAAATAGATGGCCAATCCACCGGTCCCCCGATAGAGATTACCATACTTAACAGAAATAACCGCATCATCAATTCGATTGCGTAATGTTTGGGCTGCATTCTGAATGCCTTGAGTATTCCCCTGCCACAAGGAGCGCAAGCTTGTGGCAAATTCGGACAGGGAATCAATTAATGGATCTATCTTTGACAAATCGATTGCCGATTGGGTTTCACTCATGTCATAAGACAGGTAGTATTGCTCGACAATACACTCCCCCAACTGGGAAGCCTCCCACTCTGGATGCGATGCCAGCTCCTGGGCAATCCGATCATATGGCCATCCCGGAGCCGGTTCCAGGTCTTCAGAACCAACCATGACTGAAATGCCCGCTTTTTTTAGCATGTATGCGTTTTCAAGCATACCCATCAAACAGGCATCAAAGCCAACCAGGTCCGGTTTAACAGGCAATTCAGTCAGCACATTTTTAACATCAGCCATGGACAGGCTAGCATCATAACCGCTGGTATCATCAAAGCAAATTCCCTTGACTGCCGGTTTTTTGCTTCTTTTACGATGCCAGCCATCACCATGATCCCAAAGAACCAATGCATAGTGTTGCGCTGGATAGTTTGTTATACCCCATTGAATAAAGTTTTTTAAGGTTTCCGGGTCTGCCATGTTTACCTCGCCCAGGTTTTCCACAGCATGTCTCGCAATGGGTGTCATATCTTTTTGAATATGGAACCGTTTGCAGTCTGTCCAGTTTTCGTATGAACTGACTTCCCCATCAATCCTGTCCATTTGGACCACATAGTTGATATTTTCATCACTGCCAACTGTGGCCATTTCTAAAAAGTCGTCAATGCCATCAGGTTCCAGATCGTTGTCAGCATCCAGATAAACCAGTATAGTCCATTGTGCTGTTGCCAGAGCATATGCAGGTATCATTATGGATGATATCAGCATGCATGTAATAAGTGTGATTGTTTTTTTCATATTTCATTCCTTTTTACTTTGGGAAATCATAAATAAACTTTAATTTTTATATTATATTATTTAAAAAAATTTATGTATTAATTTTTAGATTGATTTTATATTATATTTTTGTTGCAATATAATATTATGAAATTTTGATCAACAAAAAAAGGCAAAAAAAAAGCCAGCTTAAAAAGCTGACCTTCTTTGACAATTATTGACACCGGTTTCAACCCAGGGCCAATTTTATTGTTGCCTTTTCTCAATCATATTTCCAACTTTACTGATTTCTATATAAGATGCACCTTGTTTGATTCCAAAATGACCCGCAAGTACAGTAATTAAGTCATCAACTTCAAGACTTCCATTATTGACCATTTTTAGAATTGCCCTTCGAATTGGAACTGATGAATCTTCTTCCATAGGATAATAATGCGCATTAATACCATATGAAAGTGCAAGCTCTCGTGTTACCCTTTTGTTATAGGATACAACATAAACATAATTATCGCCTCTATATGTGGAGATTGATCTGATTGTTTTTCCTGTTACTGTATCTGCAACGATCAATTTTGTATTTAGACGTATGGATGCTTTTACCGCTGCTTTTGCAAGATATGAAGTGACTTTATTATCCTCAGTATATGGAACATTATAAAAAGTACTTTTATCCTCCTCAACTTCTTTGGCTATTTTTGCCATTGTTTTTACAGATTCAAGCGGATATAGACCATTTGCTGTTTCACCTGAAAGCATTAAAGCATCTGTATGGTCAAGGCAAGCATTTGCAACATCAGAAACTTCAGCCCGTGTGGGTCTTGGTGAATTTATCATGGAATGCAGCATTTGAGTTGCAACGATCACAGGCTTACGCTTTCCCATGCATTTTTGAATCATTTGCTTTTGAATAAGCGGTATTTTTTGTGCAGGTATTTCAACAGCAAGATCCCCTCGAGCAATCATAATTCCATAAGCATAATCAAGGATCTCTTCAATATTGTCAACGCCTTCTTTATTTTCAATCTTTGCAATAATTTTAACCTTACTATTTGCTTCATCAAGAATTTTTTGTACAGCCAATACATCATTTTTATTTCTAACAAAAGAATGCGCAATAAAATCAATATCATGCTCCGCTGCAAAACGAATAAAACCTTCATCCTTTTGGGATAGTGCTGGAAGCGTCACATGTACTGAGGGAATATTAATACTTTTTCTTTCAACAATTACCCCAGGATTTTCAACAAAGCATGTTAAGTATTCCTCATTTTTTTCTTTAACTGTTAGCGCTATTGAGCCATCATCAATGAGAATATTACTATTAATAGGAATATCATTAACAAAATTCCCATGTGTAACACAAATAATATCATCTTTTGAAATCTCATTCGGCGCACCCTTAAATCGAACATAATCTCCATGTTCAACGGTTAAGGGCTTTTCAGCACGACATGTTCTGATCTCAGGACCTTTTGTATCTAGAAGAATTGCTATTCTGTCTGAGACTTTACGAACATTATTAACAATTAAAAGCGCTTCTTCATGGTTAATATGTGCAGTGTTGAGTCTGACAACATTCATACCTGCTTCATACAATGCTCTTAAAAAATCAGGCTCACAATTCAAACTCGAAATAGTGGCAACAATTTTTGTTTTTCTAAGCATACGATACTCCTATTTTTTTTTATATATTATCGTTCAAATATGATTTTTCATGGCATGTTTATTGCCTACTCGTTCCCACACTTTGCGTGGGAACGTATCTGGGACGATTTGCATCCCATGACCAGTAAATACAAGGCGCAGGACGCGAAGCGTCCAGGATGCATTCCCACGCAATACGTGGAAATGCGATGCGATAGATCGCCTGGTAAAAACTTGAACATCGAGTTAAACGATAATAATCAAATTAATTATGTCATTAAACAATTTGGAAAATGATTTTCTTATTCCAATGTTGTTTGGATATTCTATTATTAAAGGTCTTGACATAATTTTTGATTATACATAAACTGAATAAAGAGTCAACCGAACCTTTTCTTTTTGATCAATAAATAATTATTATAAGGTTTAATATATTATGGATATCATACTTAATAATGAAGAAGCCCGTATCTTAGGCTGTTTAATTGAAAAAGAGATGACAACACCAGATCTTTATCCTTTAACACTTAACGCATTAATCAATGCATGCAATCAAAAATCAAATCGAGATCCAGTTGTCGAATATGATGAAGAAACTGTTTTTCAAGCACTTGATCAATTAAAAAGTAAAGATTTGATATGGGAGAGTAAACTAAGCCGAGCAGTTAAATATGAAGAACGTTTTACCCATAATAGTCAACTGGTAAATAGAGAAGCAGCCGTAATCTGTGTATTGCTGCTTAGAGGACCTCAAACAATTGGTGAAATAAAGAGTCGCACTGAACGAATGTGCGACTTTAGTAGCCTTGATGAAGTGATAAAAACGCTGGAAAGTTCGGCTTTATCTGATTTTGTGGAAAAACTGCCCAGACAGCCTGGCCAAAAAGAACCTCGCTATCGTCATGCCATGCTTTCAGGTACGATTGTAATTGAAAAGCCTCAAGTGACTGAAAGTGAAAATGAATTAAATAACATTTCTGTGGAACATGCAAGGATTGAACAACTTGAAATGAAAGTAGAAAAAATAAACAATGAATTAAACGCTTTAAAAAATTCATTTATTGAGTTTAGAAAACAGTTTGAATAACTTAGGAACTTTCGAAAAATAAGTTCCTTATTTAATAATTGCTCATTCTGTTTTTGAACCATGATTACACTGAAGAAGATGAAAAAGATGAATTTAAAGTGTTTTTATTCAATCATCTTATTCATCTTCTTCAGTGTTATGTTGAGTGTTTAATTAACCAATTGAAATATAAACAAATATGGATAATCTGGATGCGTTTAAAATTCCTAGTATTAACAAGTAGTTATATTTATATCGCATAGGTCTATAAGGTTTGGTATTTTTCAATAACCGAGAATATAATTACGCCCGAGGACGAACGCTGATATTTTTAAATACATATTTTGTAAACCAGAGGAGGATATCAGCATGGCAGCAATGACAGACGAACATGCCAGCAAAGTCGCCTGATTTATTGATGTGTTTGTGAATACAAATTTATCATTGGAAGAGGTTTTATCTCAATACAAACCTGAAGATGTGATCTCGAAATATAAGCCAAAAGATGTGATCTCTCAATTTAGACCAGAGGATA
>Ga0272440_1003413_pt1 | contig 11889 bp, 4 predicted proteins | sample SSMMMBAug17_FD_192440 | JGI IMG/M metagenome (GOLD analysis project Ga0272440, IMG submission 192440) | Marine sediment archaeal communities from Little Sippewissett salt marsh, Falmouth, MA, United States - SSM-MMB-Aug17 | ecosystem: Environmental > Aquatic > Marine > Wetlands > Sediment ... | reverse complement strand
TGCATGCCATTTTTATTGAGGTTCCAAAACAAACACCCCCCTAGCCTCCCTCAACCCCCCTCAAGGGGGGAATTCGTTCTCGGCAAAAAGTTCAGTTCTCTCTATAACACATAATTTATTTATTGGTAAATTCTTTTCTGGAAATCACCTTAAGAGACTATCAAAATTGACTGTTATAAAGAATTCGTAGATAAAGTCATGCCTTGTATCTTTTTTAAATTTTGGGGTAAATTGATAAAAATAGTATCCTCTCCATATTTTATGGTAGAATTAACTATTTAAAATTTTTAAGTGTTATTTTATGCCCCAAAGTTATTCAGGGGATATGGTCAATGGCATTCGAAGACATTTGGGGCTGTTGTATAAACACTTGAAATAGTTGAAATAAAAAGTTAAATTTTTGTCTTGACAACTTTATACATATAAATTATGCTTAACTCAAATTACTACTGCATATGGTTCTGTAAAATATTGAAATTGCAATAAAAACTAATAATGATTTTTGTTATGCATTCTGCTTATACCGTTTCTTCGAATGACATTGGGGATATAGTATGTTGCGCTCTTTCAGGGTGAAGAATAGAAGAAACTATCCATAAACTACTGGCATTTGTCTATTATCCTGAATTTAACAAAATGATATTTGATCTTAAGACTGATAACGAGATAATTATTGAATTTATTACATTTGCTTTATCATTTGTTTGTTTTAAATTATTTTTTGAAATAAGAGGCCCTTGTGCCTTAGGATATGAATTCCTCTTGATCGGAGGAGGTTAATATAAACAAAAGGAGTTTTTTATGATTATTATTCATAAATTATGGTTTGTTTTTATGTCAGGTATCATTTGCCTTGCTGCCAATGCATTTGCAAATCAAACTATTACACAGACCATTGCTCTTAAGCAGGGATGGAATGCAATCTATTTTACTGTCAAGCCTGATCAGGCAAATCCAGATATTCTGTTTGAAGACACGCCTGTGGATCAGGTCTTGACTTTTTTCCCTTTGCACTCACCGGTTCAATTCATACAGGACCCGGACGAAGTGGAATGGAAAAAGCCGGGTTGGCATCTGTGGATTACCAAAAATCGAAATGAATCGGTCTTGAATAATCTTTTTGAGATTATGGCCAATCAGGCATATATCATTTTTTGTACTGCAGACCACACTCTGACTGTTTCAGGTGTGCCGGCATTACCCAATTTTGAATGGCAGCCTGATTCTTTTAATTTAGCGGGATTTCATGTTGATCCAATGGCACCACCGACTTTTGCACAATTTTTTGAAAATTCGGAAGCTCATTGTAATTATCGTATTTACACCCTTAATGACAATTTCTGGAAACGCATTGATAAACCAGATACCACAGCCATAGTTTCTGGACAGGCTTACTGGATTTATTGTATGGGAGGCTCAAATTTTCAGGGACCTGTTGAGCTGAGCCTACCTGGCTCAAATAATAATCTGGATTTTATGTCAGCCATTTTCGAACTGAATTTTGAAATCAGAAATCAATCGTCAGACCCGATTTCATTTAGCCTTGAAACCATTAATAATACCGCTGACGCAGGTTTTGTTCCTTTATCTCTTGTAACCTATTCTGACGCAATGAACCGCCAGTATGAATCATTTATCAGCTATTCACCCAGTAATCCCATCGAATCAGGGGAAAAAATGACCATTAGACTGGCAATCAATCATAAAGCAATTGTCAGTGACGAAGTTAACTGTTTATTAAAATTAACTGATGACCTGGGGGATGTCTTTTATATTCCTGTCAGGGCTGAAAAATTAATTGTAGAATAAAGGAAATATTGATGAAAGCAATCAAATATTTTATATACGTGTCTCTTTTGCTGGTAATGATCACCCCCATTATCACATTTGCAGAAGTCAATACGCAGGGTTTATGGCTTGGTCAGATTGAAATAAATCAGGTCAATGAGGTTGGCAACCCAACAGATTCAGAAACGCCTACTTCAGCGTATCACCCTTTTGATATGAAAATATTAATTCACATGAATGCTGCCGGAAAAGTTTGTCTGTTACGAAATGTTACTATCATGAAAAAAGCTTATGTGGCTGAAGGAGAAAAGGCCTATCGAAGGGTTTTGCTGACTGATGACTTGCTTATTCCTAAATGTGAAGGAATCGTCCGACGTGATGGCAAAATGATCGGACTCCGCTATAGTTGCCTGGGTTTTGATTTTGATAAATCCTTAAACGAACTTCCATTTACCGGAGAAATCGGAGCAGGGAAAACCATTACCACTGCCATTTCCCTTTCAGAAGAGCATCCCACCAATCCATTCAGACATCTGTATCATCCGGATCATCAATCAGGGCGTAATATTACACGCAATCTGTCTTTGACCTTTGATAACAAACAAGCTGGAAATCCGGATAGTGAATCTTTTTTTCTAACCGGAGTTGTTGAAGAAACTATCACTGGCTTGCATAAAATTCCCATCAAAGCAGGCGGTATTTTTAAACTTCAACGCATTTCAGTTGTAAATAGGCTGAATGATACTGAATAAAAGGAGTTACTATGAAAAAAATCATTTATTATATTCTGTTTCAGACCATGCTGGGATTACTGTGTCTTTTATTATTATTTTCAGCTATGCTTCATGCTGTTACCTGGTCTTATTATGATAAAGATAATCGTAAACTTGATAATCCAACATCTAAGGAAATTGAAGAATTTGCAGTCATGCGCTCAAATGATGCTGGGGACATGCAATTTGTATTAGACATTAAGCACGACTTTTCAGGAACATGGGGGATCGGCTACCTCGATAATATTGGTAATGCAGCACCACCTAGTGGAAAACAGTGGGTAACAAAGGACGAAGAAATTATATGTGCAGTGGATGGAATTGTTCAAAATGTTTACAATATGGACAGTCGATATATTACAAAAGGGTATTTTGCATCAGGAGCGCCCAATTCTTCTGGTGATATCGATTATGCGTTGAAATTTGATGGTGTTGATGATTACATTGAAACTTCTGATCCTATTATATTGAGTACTCAATATTTTGATTTTATTACATCGAGTTTTCAATCTTATGGCTTTACGATCCAGTTCTGGCTAAAACGTGATCGATTAGATGTTGAAGAGTATCTTTTTTATCTTGTAGAACCGTTTTTATCGCGGGGATTCTTTCAAGTTGGTTTTGACACAGATAATAAATTAATTATTCGAATATCTGATGTGTTTAAAAATAAAGGAGTATACAAAAGCAAAAATTCAATTGACTCGGGTTGGCACCAATGGAAAATTAGAGTAGAGGAAACAGAAGTAGATAAATGTAAAGAAGTGTTATCTCCAAATTCTCCTTGTTTTGATAAATGTTTACCTTTTACTGGATTATCGATTAAAGCAATTGCTGATGGTACAGTTGTATTGGATGAAATGTTTTCAGATGATGTATTATATAATATTCGGCCACGTTATAATGGAGATCAAGTGGTGGATTGTTATTTTGTATCATTACCACTCTTTCACTTGGTCAACAAACTTATTATTGGCAAATCAGATATTGGCGAACATTTTAATGGTCTATTAAGAAATTTTTCAATATACGAGGGTAATAATACAGAAAAAATAATCCTTGCGTTTAATTTTTCAGATAAAAATATGTCTAATATTTTATATTCTCTTGACAATCCATCCAACAAATATGGTCAATTAGTAAATTTTGATATCAATACATGCTGGCGGGTTCTCGATCATAATAAAATAAAGAGATATTACACCTTTGATACTGTTCAGCCTTTGCAAAAAGTACATTCCTTCAAGATGACTAAGCCTGCGACACTGATATATGACTGGGAAATTCAATATGCTGTTTCGATAAATACACTTCCGGGGGGAATGAAAGCATTTCCCAGAATCCTGCTGGAGAATACAGGCACAAGTTACAAAGGGTCAGGAAAATATTGGTTCAATAATGGTTCAAAACTCTTTTTGACGTCTGAGGATTCTGATTGTCTGGGGGTTAATGGTTATAAAAATTTGAATACAAACGAAATGATTTACGAAAAATCATTGACCATTGATAATCTTAATTCGCCACAAATGATCAGGTGGGTTTATACACCATATCTTTTTTCCGAAACAGTTACACTTGGATCACCTGTACTGTTCAATACCATTCCTCCTGACATTTTGAAAAGAATAGATACCGATCAAAAGCCCAAATATATTTCTACGCATATTCTTGAGGAAAACATGATGACATGGAGCGAAAGTGAAAAACGTATTTATCCCCTGAGAGGTGGTGAAACCTTTGAGCTTGAATATGATATTAAAGGTGTCGCCTGTGAAGATATTAAAGCCATTGTCAAAATTTCAACTCAATGGCCTCAATATGCTCATGTGACCCACATTGCCAATACACCTCCTGTAAATTTGGACCCCAGTCCCATTGATGATGTTGTTTTTAAAGGTCTTTATCAATCAAAAGATGTCAGTACGATTTTCGATAATGCATTTATAGCAACTAAAAGAGGCAATAGTGTTTTATTATTTAAACGAAATTATATTAATGATTCAGCTCCTAAAGACATTTCCCTTCAATTCAATGGCAATGGATATATTGAAATAAATAATCCTGGCCTTTACAACAGCTTTACGATTGAATTTTGGGCAAATCGGGCACAAAATATTGGTGATGGCGTTATTATTAGCCAGGGAAATGGCGAAACTCATGAGCTTGCTATTGGTTTTACACAAGACAATAAAGCTTTTTTTTCGATTTCTTATCAGACATTAGAATCAAACGTTTCTGAAGATGATAATAATGCCTGGCATCATTATGCTTTTGTATATGAAACCATTACCTTGCAAGAAAATACTAATCAACACTTTTCCTGTGAAAATAACTCAGAAAAATTTGATACCTGTAAATATTATGACCCAAACTATGTCACATCAGGTTATGAGGCAGGATCAACTGTCAATAATGGCATAACACATTATGATCCTTTTATGACAATACATAGAAGCCGCGCAGATGTAATAGAATTCAAAAAATTGATTTATCGGGATGGTATTTTAATTGCTTCTGATGAAACTCCTGTTTCATCTTTATATAATGGCATTAATAGTATTCGTATTGGTGCAAATAGTATTGCAACCCCCCAATACCAGAATTATAAAGGTAAACTGGATGAAATCAGATTCTGGAACAAAGCTTTAACTGCTCAAGAAATCTATACACAAAAAGATAATGTACTGCAAGGCAATGAAAATGGTCTGTCACATTATTATAAAATAGATCGTATTGGATCGAGCTTTATTCTGGACAGCATTGTTTTAAATGATGTCTGGAATATCGGTAATTTAATTCAAATGGATCCATCCAATTCGTGGGTGGTTGAACCAACAAATGAATACGCTCTTAATCCCAGAGAAATTATTTTAAAAGGTAATACATGTGTCAGAGTGGTCAACACCCAACTTGAAACAGAGCAGAAAAATGAGGACATCGCATATGTGGGACATGAAATTACAAGCACGTATCATGACAACGCAGTTCCTCACAATGGTTATGTCTTTTTTGACAAAGTACCCTATAATAAAAAGATTTATGACCGGAAAAGTTTAAAAGCACCTATCTATCCGGTGAACAGCCATCATCCAGCAAATGATGGAAGAGATAAAATACTGGTAATCTGGTATCATAAACAAGATGGCATTTCATGGCCATATAAACCAGTTGATTATGAATGTAAGTGGCCTCAAGATTCTTATCGCATAGTCATTTCCAGTCAATTGGGATCTGAAGGAAAAGATGCCAATGGTAAAGACCAGACTTATGCTGATGATAATGATAGTGAACAAAATTATTTTGATACCATACGATATAGCGATATTATGATTTATAATCAGCCCAACCCCAATCTGCCCGGCTATAATCCAAATGAAGAACATGCCATCGCTGCCCTATCATATCGAAACTCTTCAATGGCGCCACAACCAACTGCTGCTTATGCCCTTCGCAATGATCTGAACAGAATCGTCCCAGGTGATGACTATACGTCTGAACCTTTTGTTCTGGTTCAACTGTTTGATAAAAAGGCAAACAGGCAGATCATGATTCCTTACAAGGTCATCAAAGTTGATCATTCATGCAACTATTACTTTAATTACTACATGAAAGCAGGAGATCCTGTTGTACCGCCATTTCCTTTGAATGATATTATTGGTTCAAATCCACCTGTTGAAACCTTTGGATTTAATATAAGTAAAACAAAAAATTGCTATTGGAAAGATTATACAGGGCAGGCATGGGCAATATCAGGGTCTGGCGATCCTTTAGTAATTGAAAGCATAGTTCTGCAATCCTCGACTAAACATCAAACAAGTTATGATCTTCGTTTACAATCACAAACATTACGTTATGGTCATTATTATTCTGTTAAAGTTACTGACAACAGAGGAATCGTTGGATATACGAAATTTCGTTCTGGCATTTTCGACTCAAATAATAAAAATGCTGCTGTATATGTTGATAGCAGTTCCATTGCTAATTACAGTGATAACATCATTGTTTATCTCCAACCTGGAATAGATCATTTAAAATCATCAAATTTCAAAATATTTCATTATGATGATAACTTTCAATTAATTTCATATTTCTGGTATCCGCTTAAACCTTCTTTCTGGTTGGATGATAAGACACCTGGTGATGGAACCGGCGAAGTTGGCAAATCAATTGCATGGCTTCCTGATGGTATCATTCAATCCTTTCATAATTTTCCTGCTCATATGCTTAGCAAGGATAAAGCTGTTGCTGTTAATTACAATGTAGTATGGCCAGAGGATGTCCCTGTTTTAAAAGCAGGTGAAAGCCTCACATTTGCAGGTGGAGAATTTCGCGCAGATAATCCGGATTCACCTGGATTACCAGAAGTTCTTGGATGGGCATCCGGTCAGGTGGTGTATGACTTTGTAATTCCATCAATGAATCAGCTTCAAATAGTCAAGAACTATTCAGTCAGATTGGCTCAAGTACTCATGGAAAGAAGTGTTGATTTATATGCGGAACACTATCCGGATGGTTTAAAACCAGCATCCGGTCGTGTTGATATTAAAAATAATTGCTGGTTTTTTAAAGAACTTCATGCAGGACTGAAAAAACGTTTGTTCTATGATCCCACCATACAAAAATTGATTTTTAAAGGATTTGTTAATGATAAAACCTTGGGAGACTCAACATTAACAGCATCGCCGCCAGCAATTTTTACTTTACAGCCTGATATTATGACCAATCGAGAATTTCAAACCATTAAAAAAATTCAAGGCACTAACAGTCACTTCATAGCGGCTGTTGACACTTTATACAAATTGACACATGATCCCAATCATTTATCTTCAATAAAAAACAATTTTGTTGGTTTGGAATTTTATAAAGATCAGTTGAGTGCTATGATTGAAAAACATTCCAGCCATAAGAAATTCTTTGAAGATATGTATGCTGCCTGGTTAGATAATATATATGACAATAGAGTTGTTCCCCAAATATCATTTGGTCCGGGTTTGGCGCTGATTCCCAACCCAGATTTTATGGATCCGGAAGCACTCCCATACAGCAGTATTGATCAAGGCTATGTAACACTGGCTGAAAATAATCATCCGGACATGGAAGGATTGCCTGTCAAACTCCATATTATAAAAGTTGTAAAAGATGGCGTTCGCAGTGCAATCAAAATGGTCTATTCTGACAATGTTTTTGATGAAAAATTGACCCTTCGACATTCTGCTGATTTTGGAGGTAATGCTGAAAATCTTGTTTTTGAATGGCGATATCGAGAGGTGGATGGCATTTATGTTCAAACACCGGATAAATCACCTGACCAATGGCTTGTTTTTTCAGATACATCGAATAACAATGGATTGGGTATGAACGAAATCTGTCTGGCAAAAACAGGTGCTGTCTTGTTAGTAGATAATTTATTCTATGTTCGATATCGACATAAAAACAGAGATCCATCTGATCCATTATCATGGTCAGATTGGGCTGGTGCGGCCAATTCAAAACCTGGTGACTATCAGGCTCAACTGGCCAAAGGCTGGGTCAAGCGTGTTTTTAATGCTGTAAATCCATTTGAAGCACGTGTGAAAGAATTTTATAATATCGACAGCCCAGCCACTTATGTCAGTATGATCAGTCAAGCTGGTGCACGATACGAGGATGCTGTTGCTTTAAATCCGGACAAAGATGTAATTGAAAATATGGGATTGATTGAACTGTATCAAACAGTCATGAATCGTGCAATGGATTTAAGTATCAATCTTGAACAACCAGTAACAACACCTGGTGTAATGAACGCCTTACTCTATGCAGCTACTCGAATTGCTGACTTCTACCGCCTGTTAGGCAATGAAGCCTATAACGACGCCCTTGATCCAACCATAGGATTTGGTTCTGATAGTATTGAATATGGCAGCCTGGCACCTACAATTTTTTGCTTTGAAAATCAAGTGCAATCATTATTAGATGAAGAACTGTCTCTGCTTCGTGGTATGCCTGACAAAGGCGTTAGACCAGTTTACAATCGCCTGATGTGGAATTTTACTCGAGCTGAAGGGGAAGTGGCATATGCCATGTCCTATTACATGACTGATAAAAACAAAGATGGTCTTATTGATATTGATGATGCCCGAATACTCTATCCACAAGGTCATGGAGATGCATGGGGACATTATCTGACTGCAATGAAAGTCTATTATGATTTATTGGGACATCCCAATTTTAACTGGAATCCACGATCAGAAAAATTGTCCATTCAAGGTGTCGTTATCGATGTGGATTATTTTGATGAACGTAAATTTGCTGAAACTGCAGCATCAAAAGCAAGAACCGGAAATGATATTGTCAGTCTAACTTATCGATCAGAATATGTCGAAAATCCTGATGGTCAATGGCTGGGATATCAGGATACAGACAAAAATCGCGATTGGGGTCTTGAAGGTTGGAGCCGAAGAGCCTTTACAGGTTCTTATTTTGACTGGTTGATTGCTAATGCAGTTTTGCCATCTGAAGATACTGAAAATACTGGCATTAAAAAGATTGACCGAAAAACAACCAAAGACATCATGGAAATAGCATCTCAGGCGCGTCAAATAGAAAACCAATATGAAAGTGCCAACAAAGGCTTGAATCCTTTAGGACTTGCATCAGATATGATACCATTTGACATTGATCCAGCACGCCTGGTACCTGAACATCCCAATGTAGCCACACAGTTTGAGCAGGTTTACGAACGTGCGGAAAAAGCCATGAAAAATGCACAAATGATTTTTGATCATGCCAATGACCTGAAAAACAGGATTCGACAAAATGCTGTGTCCAGCGAAGATTTTGCTAAACAAGTCTATGAAAAGGATATGGCATATCGAAATCAGCTCATTGAAATATTTGGCACACCTTATGAAGGCAAAATAGGGACTGGAAAAGCTTATCCTTCCGGATATCAAGGACCGGATTATTATTTTTATCATTATATTGATGTCAATGAAGTAACCAATAAAAGTGTTGATAAACCTGATAAAAATATTCGTGCCTATTTTAACGCCAATATTGTTAAAACCTACAATGTAAAATTAACACCGGATAATGCTGCTTACAATGAAACCACTATAAATTACAGCCGATTTTTTAAAAGCGATATGACTCTAAATTCTAATGTTGATTTAAGTAGTCAATTGACAATTGATCTTCCCATAACAACCGATCTATATGCGTTTAACGCGCCAGACAATTGGGGACTTCGACGATCTCCAGGTAAAATACAACAGGCGCTAATGGAATTGCTTCAATCAGAAATCTATCTGAAAATTTCTTTGTCAGATTACAATGATCTTTTAAATAATATTAAAGCAGGATTAGAAATAATGAAAGCCAGATATGATTTAAATCAAGAAGAATTATCTATTGGCACATGGGCTCAGCAAAATGTTAAAAATATAAATAATAGCATAGAATATTGGAATACAATGAAAAATTTTTATGAAGTTTCTGGAGAATCTCTGTGGAATTTTGCACAGGCTTTTTGTGAAGGGCTTCCTACATCAGTTGGACTGGCTACTGATCCCAGCTTTGGTATTAGAGGATATATTCTAACGTCAGCCCAGATTTTACAGACATCTTCACAATTTTTTGGTGTTTTAGCGAATTCTACAGTTGATAAATTGGAAGCCAAAAAAGAAGATGACGAATTTATAACGAATACAAAACTTCAGAAAGCAGGTTATAAATACGAAATCCAACAACAACTGAAAGAAATTGAAAAGGATTTAGCCAGTGAAATCACCAAACGTCTTGAAATTTTTCGAAATAAGGAAAATGTTCGAAAAGTCGCTGATAATTATCGAAGCATCCTTGCAAAAGGACTTCGGCTGTTAGAAGAACGTCGTGCATTTAATGCAAGAGTTGCTGCAAAAGTTCAAGGCAAGCGTTATCAGGACATGGCATTCAGACTTAATATAAACAATGCATTATCAATGTACAAAAATGCTTTTGATCTGGCCTCACGCTATGTCTATATGACAGCAAAAGCCTACGACTATGATACCAACCTTAACGAACGTGATCAGGCATCTGCGCTGCCTTTGTTCAGTGACATTGTTCGGCAGCGTTTATTAGGTCAGTATAAAGATGGCGAATATATTATTGGACGCGGTGGTTTGGGAGATATCATGGCACGCTTGAAAATCAATTATGATGTCATGAAAACCAGGATGGGTTTTAATAATCCTCAAACAGAAACCGGACGATTTTCGCTCAGAAAAGAATTATTTCGCGTAAAAAAAGATAGTGAAAATGACAATATCTGGCGTGATGAATTGAAAAAACATTATGTGGAAAATCTGTGGGCTGTACCTGAATTTAGAAAATTCTGCCGCCCATTTACTCAGGAAAGTTCAGGATCCCAGCCTGGTTTAGCCATTCCTTTTGAAACAAATATTATATTTGGTTTTAATTATTTTGGATGGCCTCTGGCAGGGTCTGATCATGCCTATGATCCCACTAATTTTGCCACCAAAATTCGATCTGTTGGACTGTGGTTTGAAAACTACGATAACAGTCAATTATCAGAAACACCACGCGCTTATTTGATACCAGCCGGTATGGACATAATGCTGGTACCCAACAGCACAGACATGGATCATCGTGAATGGACTATTGTAGATCAGAAAATCCCTATTCCCATACCAGTTGGTAATTCAGATTTTTATAACCCAAATTATATACCATCACTGGATGGCGTTAATGGTTCCTTGACCCAAATTCGCCGCTATTCCAGTTTTAGAGCATATCATGACAGCGGTTATTTTGATGAAAACCAGGTGGTCTATGACAGTCGATTAATTGGTCGATCAGTTTGGAATACACGTTGGATGCTGATCATTGAAGGCGGCACCTTTCATTATGATCCTAAATATGGTATTAATACTTTTATTGATACTGTCAGTGATATAAAGTTGTTTTTTCAGACATATGCTATTTCTGGTAATTAATCATACTCTCAAAAGATGCATTTGATTTAAAAATTTCAAGACATGTTGTTGGTATTTATGATTTTACTCGAGAGTCGTAAATTTTATTCGTTAAATTATCCAATAATTTCAGCAAAATTTTTTTGAGAGTTAATTTTTTATTACAATCTGGTGTGGTAAATTTAAAAAAGTTATTTTTTTCAAAATAAGAAGTAATTATAGTGATAATTGCGATTATTTTTTTATAAAAAATAGATACAAATTTTAAATTTTGGGGAAATCTTCAAAAATTGATTGATTTAAGCGGTTGAAAAGACACAAGTTATCGCTTGTTTCTAAATTGTGATGCTGTTCCAAAAAGAAAGTAACTGTTT
>Ga0272440_1003412_pt1 | contig 11889 bp, 9 predicted proteins | sample SSMMMBAug17_FD_192440 | JGI IMG/M metagenome (GOLD analysis project Ga0272440, IMG submission 192440) | Marine sediment archaeal communities from Little Sippewissett salt marsh, Falmouth, MA, United States - SSM-MMB-Aug17 | ecosystem: Environmental > Aquatic > Marine > Wetlands > Sediment ... | reverse complement strand
AATTTCATTTCATACCTCATATTATATCTAAGGAATGCTCGAAAAAAAAATTCCTCATTTACTTATGTGCCAATAACGTGTAGGGGCGAACCTTGTGTTCGCCCATCGTACATAGGAACGAAAGCGTAATTAGTTCGAGGGCGAACACAAGGTTCGCCCCTACATCGGGCTGGCACATAAGTAAATGGGAAACATATTTTTCGAGTTTTCCTAACTATTGAACAGAAAAAGGTCTACTCCCAATAAAAATAACTAATTTTTTGCACCGAACATTAATAAGTTTATGAATATATTGTAATATTATTCTTTGCAAGTTCAAGCATTTTGGAAAATAGCTCCTTTGATGATGCAAAGAAAAAACACCTTTTTTGAATTTTCATATCTTTACAAATTTCATCAGGTATATTTTTTTTCATATATTTGGGAACGTTATGCTTTATTTTTTTTAGGTCATGAGCATAGGTTCTGACAATCTGATTATTTCCATTTTGATCAATACATTTTGCATTAAAAATTTGATCATGATAGACACTGATTGGGAAATCATCCTTTAAATGATCATCAATGCAATGAACAAATGACAATCTTTCTGTGTAAACCCCTAAACCAATGATTTTTCCTCCATAAGGGATAATTTTATAATATGGGCTGCATTTATCATAAGGATACACAGATTGATCATGCGAATTTGTTAATTCACGTGCATGATATCCAATTGCACATACTGATTTTGTTGGGTGAAAGCTTCGAAAAGCTGCTTTATCCTGACGTGCAGATTCTGTAAGAAATCCAGTATATGAAGATGAATTTCGAATATCAAAAACATGATCATTTTTCAAAAACTCATATGACGTTAGTTGTGGATATGTGGGGAATAGTAACGTTCCTTTTTCTCCAACGATTTGCTTTAGTATTGGGAGTACCTTAGTCGCTGAAAAACCCAGATTTAAGCGACCAAGCGCACTATGAATAAAAACAACATCATTTGATTGAATATTCAGTTGATCTGTTAGAATATGAACGAATTCGTCTTCTGTTAAAACAGGTAGTAACTTAATTCGTTTTCGAATCAGTTTTAGTGCAATCTGTTTGGCATAATTGTATAAACTTTTTGGTAATAATTGTTTTAGTTGATGTTTTAGCATGTCTTCAATCCTTATTTTTTTATGATAAAATTCTTTTAATCCTATTCCAATAATGAAAAAGTTTATTCTCCTGATCATTAATGATATTTATAATACGATCTCACATAGCGCTATTTTTCCATCTAAACCTTTGATCGCCTCAGCAAATAAATAAAAGCCATGTCTATTTTGCCTGCCATCGGCAAAATCAACAACGCCAAATTTAAAAAAACGTTTAGGAAGGCCATCATGGTAAAATTGATGAATATCGTCCCATTTTTCTAAATCATTTGATACCATGAAATGAACCAGATGATCTTTTACGCCTGGCCCTATTTCTTGTACAGTAGCTGTTAAATACAAGTTGTCTTCAAGTTGTTTGATAGACCACGCGGGCCCTTTAAATTTCTGGGCGCGCCTTATTGAACGTGTTTTTCTATCCAGAATAATATGATAACTGTCTTGTAATTGAGAATCCATAATCCAATGAACAGTTTTTTTTCGAAACAATAGATAACAGGTTCGATACAGTTGTTGCCCATCGCCAATCCACTCAATATTTTGAAAATTATCGTCAGCGCAAAGAATATGGCATTCATTTTCAAAATCACCTGTGGCTGTCCAAATTTTGTTTTCAAATGGATCATAAAAGCAACCATGAACATGTTTTGTTTGACCTGCTGAAAAAGTAAAAATGACTTTCCAGGTTTTACCAAAATCCGAGCTTTTATAAACTGGCACCTCTTCTCGATTTTTATTATTACCATATTCGCCAAAAAATATTTCTTTTTTCTCATTTACTGCAATAGATTGGTGCATAATATTTCGACAGTTTTTTAATTTTAATACTTGTTTTAATTCTTTATTTTTATCGTCATAATAAAACACTCTGCCCTGGCGAATTGCAATGAATCCTTTATCAATCGGAAAAATATTGCACTTATCTAAGCGTAATAATCGCCTGGCGAGACGAGAATATGATAATAACCTTTTCCAAAGTATATCATTTGGAAACTTAACTGTTAATTCATGCTCATTTTTCTTCTTTATATAAATTTTGTTGTATTTACTTGTAATTAGCAGTTTTGAATCTGAATAATGACAGATTTCTCTGTTAATGATTTGATTGATTTTCAATCTCATTTTCTAAATTGCTTACCTTTCTTTGTTAAGAAATGTAATGTTCGTTTCAGTAATCAAAATGAAAAATATCAATAAATGGGGGATGTTATTTGCTATTTTTTAAGCATTCCTAAGCAGTTCAATTGGTTATATCTGAAATAACAGCCTTAAGTTTACCGCTAGATGCGCGTTGTAATGACCTGACAAGTGTAAATTCCATATTCATATCAATGCCAGCGCGACGCGTAAATTCTCTTTTCAAGGCTTTTTTATCCGCATCCCCAAATGCTTTATCTGCTACAATTCTGAATTCTATCTTATTTTGCGATGGTTGATAAATCTGAATTTCTTTGGCATTTTTTGCGTACTCAAAAACCTGGTTCATGCCAATAATTCTACGACCATCTGGGGTGACAACATAATCTTCAAGGCGACCTTCAATTGATGAATAGCACTTCGACATTCGTCCACATTTACAGACTTCTTTTGATGGCATAGCGAAATCTCCTACCTCATAACGTATAAATGGCATGGCGTAATTTCCCCAGCCTGTCATTAGAAGTTTTCTAGATTCTGGTTGGCTACTACGAGAGATCTCTTCAATGTAACAGCATTCGAAATCTTCATGAAACATCCCATGTTCACATTTTGACATATTCCCTGCGAATTCTCCCATCCCATATTGTTCTGTTATGGGTGAACCAAAAACGTGGCAAATGAGATCTGCATATTTTGGAAGTAAAGCATCAGAACCACTAACAATGAGTTTAGGTTTACAATGTAAACGCAATCCCTGTTTGAACATTAATGAGGCCAGTATATACATTGCAGATGGATAACCTGTAAAAAAGTCAAAACTTGAACGATTAAGAAATGTCACAATATCTGTTACTGTATGTTCAGAAATATGGTAAGTACTCAGATATACTCTATTGTTATAGTAATCGTTTCGCCAATAGGGCGGTTTGGACTGGTTTTGATCCATTGGCAACCTGGCACCAAAAGAAAGATTTCTATCTTTAAAATGAATCCCAAAGCGCATGAGGTGCCTCCACCAAATTGCCCATTGGAATGCCAGTCCCTTTTTTGTCTGATATATCGTCAATGGTGTGCCAGTCGTTCCACTCGTCAATCCTTCAATCAGAGTTGTTTTTTTATAAACAGATGAAACCAAACGATCTTGATTTTTCTTAACCATTTGTTTTGTTAATATGGGCAGTATCGATAAATCAGAAAGTGATTGAATATTACCAAGATTCAATCCGCATTCATCATACCATTTCCGATAAAAGGGAACTGTGTTATAAGCATGAGATACGATGTCCAGAAAACATTTGTTTTGGTATTCTTCAATTTGTTGTGACGTCCACCATTCCATTTTTTTTAATCGGGTGAGATTATCGTGAAACCATTGATTATAACGTTTTCTTGCAAGATTCCAACCATAAGCACTGAATAAGACATTTTGAAAAACAACAGGCATTTTGTAATAAATTTTTTCTGTTATACTCGCTGGCATAAAATAACCCTTTTAATTTATTGAAAAATCTTTTTTAAATTTCAATAATCACCATGTTAATTCTGGAAATGAGTTTCCCTTGTCAAAACGAATGATATGATGTAATAATGGATCTTTTTCAAATTTTTGCATAAGTATGTATCTTTTCTTTTTCATTTCCTTTGCGAATTCTTTATTAATATTGAATTTATTGGCGACCAATCCCCAATATGAAATTGCTGATGCTTCATAATATTCAAAAGTGTCCAAATAGAGTTGGGCACGTTTTTTTTGAATGGGTGTTTGCGCATTTGCAAGAGTTTTCTCGAGCAAATACCGGCTTTCCTGAATATCAGATAGTTTTGCATAATCAAGGTATGATGATGACCAGAAAGCCATATACATACTTTTATTGTAAAACCATGTTGTATTGTCAGTTTTCATCCAAAATGATTCCCACATACTAAAATATTTTCGAAGGTACTTCGCCGCTTTTTTTCCCACACAACATGTATACCAATTATTAAGAAGGTCATCAATTTTTAAATATGGATCCCAGAAGATTTTCAATGCAAGGTAAAGTTTGGGACCTTCTCCCCAATTGGGATATGCCTCTGCACAAACAGCAATAACTCCCTTTGAATGTGCATATCTATAAATCCTGGCCATATGATGAAAGTATACACGTGGCAAAACATAAGGTGTTCCATAAAAATAGTCGTAAAAACCGATATTTTTTGCTTGTTTTGTCCAGTCATCAAGCCATTGCTTTGATTCCAATTGGTATGAATCTTTTATCCATCGCAACCTGTCTTCAGTAAGAAACGTTATTATATGATCATTTAATTTGAAATTTTCAGGTGCTGATGCCACTTCCATATATGCCAATGTTCCAAATAATTTATTGGGATATTTTTCTAAAACATTATTGGCAACAGTGTTTGCCCACTGATAATAAGAATTTGAAGCATTTGGATACCCCCATGAATTATAATTATCCCCATTAATATCAGAATCACAAAATCCGCTTGTTGCAGTATAGGCATCGTTCGTACTCAGGGAAAAAGTGTTATTATTCCTAGTATTCAGGAAGAACTCGTTGATATAATTAACAGCAATATCTATGGTTTCTTTCTTTTGAAAGCAGGGTTGCCATCCAACATGTTTATAAGGTATGCTAGGTTTTCCATCCTTTTTCGGATAAATATGTGGATGCGTTTTGAGATATGTTTGAATTGGGAAAATATTATGTAGATTATGACTCAATCTTATTTTATTACCCATTCGATTTTTGCGTGCCCATTCAAGAGCGATTGAATTATTTAATCCGCTCAAATGTCTTACAGCAAATGATGGATATTGATTGATATCAAAACTTTGAACAATAATCTCTTGATTGTCAGGAATATGTTCTCCCAAAGTACCAGGAAAGAGCCATCTGATTCCTACAAATCGTTCTAAAAATTCATAAACCGCATTTTCAAGACCTGCTTCTGAATAACCCTTTATCCAGATATGGTTGGGATGAGAAAAATTCATATGGAAACCATCTGCATCTTTGAATGACCTGGCAGTCAATTGATGAGGATCTTTTTTTTCAATTGTTAAATGAATATATTCTTGATGTTGCTTAGAAAGAGACTTTGCTTTGCATTGCAATGGAATGTTTATGCCTGTTGACTTTGCAACATATTTTTGAAAAATTTTTGCTGTTTCTGTATAATTATTATGTTGAATCACAGCTAATGCTGTACCATTTGATATAAGTTTGTGAATCGGAGGATAAATATTTGAGTAAACATTTGTGGCATACAGTAATAAATAAAAACTGTATGAAAAGACAACTTGCTTGGTTGGTAAAAATATGTGTTTGTAATTCAGGTAGTTATTTTTAGGTCGATGCATGATACTCATCTCAGTAATAAAAAAGTTGCATTCATAATAAACATTCAAGCTATCATTTTGAGTACAATATACAGAACATTTAATGAAAAAATCGTCAATAAACACAGGTAAAACCATTTTTCAATATTCACTTTAATAGAAATACCTTTGTTTGTTAATTGCGCATTTAAAATATATAAGAATAAATAAATCAATCCCGGTATTATTTGTAATCGATGCCTTATGTTATAGATTAAACCATGAAATGTAAGGTGCAATATAAACAAAGCAATGTATGCCTTATATATGGCACTATAAGAATAACCTTCAATTGTTGTATACTTTCTGTGTTTACGATCATCAGATTTAAACAGATAATAGATAATATAAGAATTCAAGAACAGGTAACTAATTGAGCTTAATCCCATAACAAAAGAAAAGATATAGAAAACTGGAAGATCTTTATCAAAGAATGGGTATATAGGGACAGGAGCAATAAAGCCAAGCAAGCTGTAAAGAATGATTCTAATAAAGTATCCACTTGACATTATAATCGTTCCGAACCCGGCATTATCAGATAATTTTCCATGCTGAAAAAATAAAGCTGCCATCTCTTCATTATTTGTAGAGATTAAGTGTATTGTTAATGAGAATAGAATAAGGTTACAAAATAAGAAAAAAATGATATGACCTGTAAAAAATTTTCGATAAACCAGATAGGACAATAAAAAAACAGGCAGTAAAAATAAGTACATGTCTCGAAACCAAACAAGAAAAAAAGAACAAACAATCATGACAAAGATATTATTGTCCATATATGCAACAATAAAAATCAACAAAAAGAGAGAAACAACGATCTCTCTTTCCAAAGAAAAAGAGAACCTCAGCATTATTGGCTCAAAAAAAACAAATATTGCAAACATAATCAAAACAATTTTATGTAAATATTCACTTTTTTCTAATCGAACAAAAATATATAAAAATGTTAAAGTATGAACAAATATAAGTAAGTATATAAAGTGAAAGTATGTAATACTCAATCCTTGAAAACAAAAAGAATATATTTTTCCAACCCAATAAAGCATGATATTAAAACCAGGATCAGCAACAGACCAATGCAACTCAGGAATAAAAGAGTTTTGTGTAGCGGCATCATAAACAGCTTGCAAATAATAGTTTGTTGCATCATATTCAGACAAAAGGAGTCTATGTTGCAACGCTCTAAATGCATTTTCATTAAATACAAATCCTACAATAATTTTCATAATAAAGGATAATAACAATAAAAATGTTATAGCTATGCGGTTTCTATGTGATAAAGTAAAATATGATAACTGGGCAATCATAAAAAAATATATAATAATTATTATGATATCAACCATCTGGAAATTAAACGTATACAATCTGAGTCTCCTTTAACAGGAATAAAAAAAATACATAAAAATTGTTTTAGTTTTAAGTTGAATATAGCATATATTGACTTATAGTTCAATTTCTTTTATACAAGTACAATCCTTTGGTGATTTCCGGAAATCACCTTAATCCTTAGCACTAGCACACAATTAAGTATATTATGAGAAAAAGACGCCTTCTTATTTTAAATCAAAATGGTATAGGAGATATATTAATACGATTTCCTGCCTGTCGATGGTTATGTTCAAAACCTGAATTCGATATCTGGATGGCTGTCAGGGGACAGACCGAAATTGAACTTTGCATAAATGAAAGACTTGGTTCACAATTCATTTCATTAAACAGAGCATCAACAAAACAATTAATAAAAAATATCATTACATTGAGACGCTTAAAAATTGATACAGTTATTGGATGGTGGAGCTTTTCTATTCGAAAAGTAGCCTTTTTTAGTAAAATAATTGGCGCCAGACATTTCATATGCCCACCATCTAATGAATATGACTATTATGATCGAAACTCCCTGCACAAGTTTCAAAGAAATCTATCTGTGGTGTCGTCTTTTCTTGAAGAGCCCATACCTGAATCAAGAATAGGAGATTACTATTTAGACAATATTGATATCAGCATTGTTGAGCAAATGATCGATACGCATCAATATATCGTCATATTTCCCGGTAGCGGAATAACTGAAAAATTCAAACGATGGCCCATGACAGGATGGATAAAATTTTGTGACCTTTTTATCGCTAGAAACCCTGGTAGTAAGATTCTTATTTCTGGAAGTATAGCAGAGTCAGTTCTTGCTGAAGAAATTATCAACAATGTTCGTTGCAAGTATAATCGTGCGATCGAAAACTTTTGTGGCAAAATAACAATCAGACAGGTCGCAGGAATTTGTAAACATGCAAAATTTGTTGTTGGTGGCGATAATGGCGGATTACATATTGCCAATGCATCAGGTGCAAAAGTCATTGCCATCATGGGGCCAACAAATAGTGCCCTTACCGGACCCATTAATCCAGCTTTAGTTATTGATCAAAAACTTCCAGGCACACCCTGGTATTCCAATTCTTCAATGAAAAAACGCAGAAACAATAAACCAGATATTTCGATGCAGATTCCAGCAGAGACAGTTATTAATGAACTTGCCAGGTTAAATCTTGGATAGATTGCATTAAAAACAATACTTTTTTGATGAACGATATGTTAAAAAAGCCATCAGGCATCTTGCCAAAACAACTGTAACCGCTGCCCCTGTTGCGCCATATATTGGAATGAGCAGAATTGCAAGGCAAAAACCAAACACTGAAAAAGATATTGTTATATGCTTCATTTCCCGATCTTTTTTCAAAACGAGCAGCTTGTTGCTTCCAAAGCTCACCGATATTGCCATTAGAAAAGGACTCAAGCTTAGTATATAAATATATAACAAGCTATTTTGAATCGTCTGGCCAAAAATCATTTCAAACATAGAATTTGATAGCAAAACAATTACTATCGTAAAAAATAATCCTGCACTTAAAGTCACCTGGAGAATAACTGAGAAATGTGCATGTTGTTTACTTAAATATGGATATGTTGCATTTCTGATGACATAAATCAAGTTATTAAAAATACCTATTATTTTAGTTGCTAAGGCGTAATACCCTACAGTTTCCAAAGGTACCATAAAACCAAGTAAAAATGTTGAAAAATTGTTGTATAGATTGGGCATGAAATCAATAACAAATATATGCCATGCGTCTTTTAAATATACTATAAGTGTTTGATAATCTTGTCCCTGAATCTGGATATGAAATATTTTTCGAACGATCACCAAAGATATTATCCCTGAAACAATAAACCCTGATGAAGACAAAACTGGAACCAAAACATAGTCAGCTTGATCTTTCACAAAAATAAAAATCGCAACTGTAAAAAATATTCTGGCAAAAACATTCAAGTATGTAATATATTTCATTTGTTCCATGCCCTGAAAAAACCAGATCGGAAAGAACACCTGCCCAACAACTGAACCAAATGTAAAAATATAAATATTCGCATGAGAATTAAATTTATCAACAATTGTCACAAAAAGAATCAATATACAAAAACAACAGCACATTAAGACTGTCTTGATGATCATAACAGCGCTAAAAATCTCACAAATTTTTTTATGATTGTTGCTGTGAATTGCAATCTCTCTCGTAGCAGTTAGATTAAAACCATAATCAGTGATAATTAAAAAATAAGCAATTGTGGCATTTGCAAAGGAAATCAGGCCAAAATAACCTGCACCTAATACCCTGATAAGATAGGGTATCGTAATTAATGGTAAAATGTAGTTAAATCCTTGTAAAAATGCGAGAGAAAAAATATTTTTGAATAATTGATTTGTCGCCTTATCATTTAACCATTTTTTATAATGTATTTTTTCAAAAAATTTCATAGTGATATCAAGAGGGTTGGTTAGGACAGCCAGCCAGAAGCTTTAGAAAATGTTCAACCCGTAGTAAGCAGCTTCCAAAATGATTAAACGCACCTTCCTCAAACACATAATCACCATTTTTATACAGAAAACGTCCAGGTATATCGTTAATTTTCATTTGATAATCAAGATATGAACCGAAAACACTTTGGAGTTCATTAATATAGTATTGATTGTCTTTTGTTTCAAAAATATCAACAGCCATTGAATAAAAATGGCCTGTATCACAGACATTTCCAACCAGGTCTAATAATATTTTGGGTGGCGTTTCCCAGCCAACCAAACCGCTGCCACTGGCAAACTGATTCTTGAGTAACTTTTGGTGACCAAAAAATGAATTACCAATTTTAATAATTCTCCATTCCCACTTTATTTCTTTATATTCTTGAACCAGCATCACATGTTTTTCTGCTGTGCCATGCACAGGAATATTTATTCCCCATTTCTTTCTTTTTTGTGGGTGCCCCATAACAAAGAGTGAGGTTAATCGACCAAAAATTCGATTCATAATTTTTTTTGCTCTTTGTCTGGTCTTTACAATTTCAACACCAAGTCCACCCGCACCCAAATTTGATTTGATAACGACCGGATATTTACATTGAAGAAAGAAGTCAATGGCTTCCTGTTTTTTTAAAAAAACATGGGTTTTCACATGTGGAAAGTTATTTACTGCTAAAAAATTAGCCATGTTTCTTTTATTTTCATAGAGCATCAGTTCTTCATAGGTTGGATACAGTGGCTTTTTAAAATGCTTGGAAATAATGAATAGACGTTCAATGTAGACATCTCTTTGTACCTCATAGTCATACATGGGTCGTACGATGAATCCATTACAATCTATATTCTCTTGAATAATATCAAGCCAATTACTTGTACACAGGTCAATGGTGATATAATCAATGTTTAGTTTTTGGCAACTTTTTTCGTATAGTTTGTGTTGCTGATATAAATCAGTTAATATACCTAATTTCATATGAATTCCATTTCAATGAAACGTTTAATCTAAATTAATTGCATAATATTATTATATTCAAATCCTTTTTTTTCAGCAGTATATTGATGTGTCACTCTTCCTTTGTAACAAGAAACACCTCTTTGAAGCCCTTCATTTTCTCTAATTGCAGCTTCTATTCCTTTGTTAGATATATCCATAATGTATGGGAAGGATGCACCGGTTAGTATTTTTGTGGATGTTTTACTAACGTAAGAAGGAATATGATCACAGTTGTAATGTATAACATCATGAATAATATCGTATTTCTCCAAAAATTCACTAGAGACGCATGTTTGAATTAAATCGTTATCACAGGCAGTTGTATCGCAAACGACACTTCCCGGTGAAATCATTTTAATCATATCAGTATCAATCAAGTAGGGCAACTTTTCTTTAGGAAGGTTTGGTCTTCGAACAGCACAATTAAGAATAATGTCTACTTTTGGGAGATAATCTGCAATTTCCTTTTTTGATTTTAAGGGTGAATGATTATCAAATTTTATAATTTTTATTTTGTATTGTTGTATATAGTCTATGTGAACTGTCTGGAAACGTTTATTTATTCGATCATTTATTGTTTCAGGATGTTTGTCTACAATTATTAGATTAAGTTTATTGACAAGAAAGTAATTTAATGCAGATATTCCAATATTCCCTAAACCAATGATCATCGCTATTGCCCCATCTGAAAACGTTTCATGTCGGCCACAAAGTATTCCTTTATATTTTGTACACAATTCAATGGATTTCTGCGCAAATAAATAACCGGTTAAGCGACTCATAGGCTCTAAAAGCGGATAATGACCATTCTCTTCAATCCACTCATATGCAATCCCCATAAAACCACTTTGAATCAATCGATTGATATTTACTGATGAAATATTTTCATCAAAATGGAGATAGGCAAATAAAATATGAGATGCACAATAATCTGAATATTCAGAAATCAAAGGTACTTTAATCTTTAAAATAAGTTGGGACATATCTAAAATATTTTTTTTATTGCTAATTATTGCGCCAAATTTTTTGTACTGTTCATCATCATAACTGGCTCTTATTCCTGCATTTGATTCTACATATACTGTGTGTCCTATTTCTACTAATGTTTTTACTTGTATTGGTTGCAAAGCCACACGTTTTTCATCTGGTTTTAATTCTTTCAGTACACCAATGTTCATTATTCTCCTCACTAACAGGGCTAAATTAGAATGCACCCTCTATTCTTTAAGGATTCGTTCCCTAACTATTATCTTCAGGTCCCTAATCGAAAAACGATATCGACAAGCTCATGAGGCAAAGTAGATATTGTTCTTGTAGTCATATTTATTAAAACCTTTTATTCAAAACTCTGTTAATATTCGAGCATTGTTACGACCAAATATTT
>Ga0272440_1003411_pt1 | contig 11892 bp, 5 predicted proteins | sample SSMMMBAug17_FD_192440 | JGI IMG/M metagenome (GOLD analysis project Ga0272440, IMG submission 192440) | Marine sediment archaeal communities from Little Sippewissett salt marsh, Falmouth, MA, United States - SSM-MMB-Aug17 | ecosystem: Environmental > Aquatic > Marine > Wetlands > Sediment ... | reverse complement strand
GCATAATCTATAGCGTTGGAACATACTGAATTTATGCCTAAATTTTATATTTTCATATAAACTGTTAGATAATTTTTTAGTTGCTTAATATTCAAATAAATTTATACATAACTCTTAAATATAAAGTTATGTATACATTTTTTTGAAAGTTTTGAATGATTAATAATAGTTTTAGTTTTGCAGAAGAAAAATTATCGGTAGTTCCATAACTCGAGAGTCGTAAATTTTATTCGTTAAAATAATTAATAATTTCAGCAAAATTATTTTTTTGGGGATAATTTTTTATAATTTTTGGCACAAAAGTTGGCACGCTATGCCAAAAAACTATAAAAAAAAGATCAAAAAATTATCGTTACGCTGAAATTATTAGAAATTTTTGTCTCCAAAATTTTCGACTCTTGAGTTCCATAACAGGTAGTGATTTTATTTCTGATTATATATTAGAATTTTCAAGAGGCATTTTTTAAGCCCTGAAAGGGCGTAACATACCAGCCCATGGCAACGCCCTGGGTAAAGATTATATTAATAATTTAAGCCCTGAAAGGGCGAAACAAAATGATACAAAAAGGATATTTTTTATGTAACGCCTTTTCAGGGATTAAATTTTGTTTGTTTCTAACCCAGGACGTTGCCCTGGCGTTGCCCTGGGCTGGTATGTTACGCCCTTTCAGGGCTTAAAATTTTGTTTATTTTTAATCCAGGGCGTTGCCCCAATGCTGTTGACTTAAGAGTTGGAGTCCCAAATCTTTAGATTTGGGAGTGAAAATATATACCAAAATATGTATTTGTTTAGAGACCTAGCATGCTACGTCTCTAAATTTACAAACAAAAATATAATTAAATAGTCAACACATTATAATAAAATGACGACGATTTAAAATAAAAAACTCTTTTATGTTAATGGAATAACTATTTAAAAAAAGAGTACAATAATATCTAACTTTTTTTTATTGATCATTTAGAGACGTAGCATGCTACGTCTCTACGTTTTCTATTTTTATGGTCGATGTACGAAACGATGATCAAGGCATTCAAAAGTATTGTACCCCATTGTCCCTCATCCATTGGATACGCCCTATTTTTCATTATTTATTTAGGTGATTTCCGAAAAAGAATATTCCAAAAATTAAAAAATGTTTAAAAACTGAACGATCGTAGAGACGTAGCATGTTACGTCTCTACAATTCCAACATAGAAAAATCTTGAATCTCATATTTTGGAATATTTATTTCTGGGAATCACCTTAATCAAATAATCAAATTAAATTCAATTTATAGTTTCAGGACTATAATAATCTATCATATTATTCAAATAATTAATAATATTCTTGCATTGAACCTTATATGGATAAACTGTATCATGATTATTAAAAATATTTTCAATATTTGTGATATTTGAACTTATTAACTTATTATCTTCTTGTGTCTTTTCACTTTTATTAAATTGATTTTTTAGCTCATTAATTATTTCAATTTGTTCTTCTATAAAAGATTCGTTTATATTTTCACATGTTATACATATATTTTTTAATAGATATGCCCATTGTGCAATATGATAATAAATTGAAAATCTTGTTTGATCCCATTTTTTTTGCTCGTTATCTTGTTTGTTATGTTCAGGTTTTAACAGGTCAGGAACAGAAAAATTATTCTCTTTTGATAAAAAATGTCTTCCTGAATATAAACCTGCTGCAAAAGCTCGTGATTTATCTGAAATATTTATTGGGATTGCACCAAAAGTTTGTTTTTCCCATAAAAATTTTCTTGTATCTTCAAATGTAATTTTGTCTTCAAAGGCGACTTTATAACTATTGTTAATCAAATTTGGTAATGAGTCTGGATAAGACAAGAAAATAGTTAAAAAACAACATATTGTTATTGATATGGAATTTCCGAATAATCCTTTTTTATGTATTAATATATTGGCACTTGAAAATGCAATAACAATTGTCAGTACTAAATGCATGAATAAAGGAATATTTTTTTGAAGAATACCAATTCCAGGAAATGTTAACATGGCTATTGCAATGATTGGTATCAAATACTTGATAATAAAATTAAAATTAAAATTATCACTTATTGCTGATATTATTGAAATTAAATGATAACCCGGAGATACTTTAATTTTATATTCCAATGCCAGATCAGGGTAGATAGATAAAATTTCCTTAATATCCATTTGGATATTTTCTGGTAATTTTGGCATTATTTTTTTATAATCTTTTAAAACAGGAAATAGGATTTTTTCGACTGTCTCTGAGGGAAAAAAACCCATTTTCATTTTATCTCTCAAAGAGCCAAAAAAATGCTGCGGTAATATATTGATTATATCATTATTAATATTCATTTTTTTTTCCTATCTTATAAAAGGTTTTTTAATTACTGTGTAAGCAAAAAAAGGCGCCTTTTTTATTGCAAACTATTTAATATTTCACAAAACAGTTCATATGTTTTCTTATATATGCAATCCCTGTGTCTCGCTAACAGATACCGGTTTGCATGTTCTGTTTTATTATTAAAATTAAACTGCTCAATTAATTTGTTTAAAAATTCTTGTCTGTCTTCGCCTTGAAGATAAGCAAAAAATGAATTGTTCCAGATCCCCTCTTCGTAATCATCTTTTTCTGTTTCTCCTTCCATATTTATAATTTTTTGCTTCTCAACTGTCATTAAAAGATCATGTAATTTATCTTTAATATAAATAGCCCCTTTTTCACAAGCACATGAATCAATTCTAACAATATCGATTATTAAATATATAAACCAAAAAAATGTTTTATATCTCGAAATTTTATCAATATTTTCAAGTTGTTCAAAATCAGACAAAAAGAATATTAAAAAAGAGATTATTTCATTTTCATTTAAAAACAGACAACTGGTATAAATATTTGAAACTTTTTCCTGATTATCAAAAATAATCTTACCTGTTTCATCAATATCAAAAATATCTTCAATTATGATTTCAACTGTCTCTCTTTTCTTAAATAATATAAAATGATCTAATTTAACTTTACATTCAATACCTGTTATAGCATAATCCAGTAAAAAATATCTTGCTTCATTGTATTTACGTTTTTCGCTTTTCTTTTTTTGGGTTAATATTTCATTTACTTTGTTTTTAACGAACTTTTGATTTTTTTGTATAATTTTAGCAAGTTCCAGACAATATTTGTTTTTACTCCAAATCTTGATTGTATCTTTTATTAATAGCGAAGCTTTTAATTTATACACAATTACCCTCTTTGTTGTTTAATTATCATAAAAAAAAAAATCCATAATTATGAAATGGTATTTTTTTAACTTGTAATTTTAATTATTTTAAAAAGAAAAATGTTTTTTCATTCTTTTTTCAAATAGTTGATCTTGTTTATGTATATCTTTTTTTATTTTATTTAATTTTTGGGACAAAAATTTGACAGTTGGTTTAATCATAAATTCAACTCTTACCTTTGAATAACCTCTTTGATTTGATTCAAATAACTGGCCTAAATATGGAATATCTTTAATATAAGGTATTCCAGAAGAAGAAGCTGAAGTTTTCTTTAAAATAATTCCACCTATATTAATTAATTCGCCATCAAGTGCAATAACAGTTGTATCAATAATATTTTCATTTTTAGATTGAACAATTTTATCTTCGTTATTTGTTATAAATTCACTTTGCTTTAATTTAATTTTAAGCAAAATTTTGTTCTCAGCTAATATAATTGGTATAATTTCAAACAAAATTCCACAATCAATAGACTGATTATCAATATTGCTAAATTCTTGTGATGAGGCATCAACATACTTAACTGTTGTTAATTTAATAGATGCTTTGCTCCCTGGTTTTAATAAAAGCCTTGGTTCAGCAAGAATTTTTACAAGGCCGCTTCTGCCATATAACGCTAATCTTGTTAATAATTCCATTTTTTTTTCTTCATCAGTTAAAGTGAAGAAAAAGTAAGGTAATGTTGTATTAATATCAAGTGTATTTGAAATTTCCTCATAAAAATTATTTATTATTTGGTAGTTAGGATTTTCGTTCTCGAAGTCAAATTTCTTGGTATATTGTATAGCTGTCCCAATTTTTTTAGCCAGCGAGTCATCATATTCAAAGACTTTTGTTTCAACTAAAACCTGAGGATACTCAATATCCATAGAAAAAATAATATTTGAAATATAATTTATTGTCTTTATGTCTCCGCGTAAAAGAAGAGCATTTTGTGTTTCTACTTCTAAAATCTTTACATTATCTTTTTCAACCTGGCTTAAAAGGCTTTCTATACGACTTCTTACACTATTGTTTTGATACATATTATCAAATAATGGTTGTTGTTGAATTATATTTTCGTTATTTTGCATTTCTGGTAAAGGAATATTTTGTGAATTATTTGTCTCATCATTTTTAACAGCTACACTATTTAGAAAGATTTTCTTAATGATTACATCCTCTTTAACAAGCTTATTTTTTTCTCGAATTTTAACAATTCTAAAAAATTCAGGTCCATCTCCAATCCATTTAAAGCTTATCTTAGAATTATCTGGTATATAATCTTCATTCATTTTATTTACTGCATACATAAAAAAAACATTAGCATTTTTAAATATTAATTGTTTTGAATCATTCCATCTATTAGACTTTTTAGCATTATTACAAATAGTCAATGTAAAACTATGCATATCAGTTGATAATGTATAATTGAATCTTAGTTTATATGCTATTATATCGAGGATAGAAATAAATGGTTTGTTTCTGCATTTGATAGCTATCAGTCCATTATTAAGCACAAATATTCCTGTATCATGTATATCAATATTATAATTTTCTTTTTCCCATGAAATTGAATTCTTCTCCTCAGTCCTTTGATGGGAACAACTCATGGCAATTGTAATTATAAATAAACATAGCATAAAGAAACAAATTTTTAAGAATTGTTTTTTCATTTATTATCCCCCATTTATTAAAATACAGGTAAAAAAATACCATTTGTCAAAACAAAATATATTTAATCATATATAAAACTATTATAAATTTTTCAAAATTTCAAATGTTTTTATTTAATATATGGAGTATAATTATGAAAAAAAAATACATAAGATCAATTATTTTTTTATTTTTGATAGTTTTATATTCTTCAATATGTAATTCAGTTAGCTGTAATTATGGAAAAGGATATAGTGAACATTTTATCAAATTAATGATTGGAAAACGACAAAATGGACAAATAAAAAATTGGGTAAACAATATAAACGTTTCTCAAGTTCGCAAAGGAGATGTAGCTATATTCAGATCTATTAATCACGCAGCTTATGTTCATTCAGTAGTAAAAAACAAATATGGAAGAATTAAATACATTATTGTTAAAGAATGGAACTATGGAACAAAATGGTTTGATTATACATGTAATGTCACAAATAAATTTGGTAAAACAACTAAAAGAAGAGTAAAGTTAGAAGAAGTTGATGGCGGCTTTTGGAGACCATAGAACTTCTTTTTTTCGCATACTTCAACAAGTGTTGCGGCTTTGAATAACTTATAAATTAATCTTGACATAATAAGTAAATTTTAGTTACTAATTATTGACTATTAAAATATGTACAATTAATTAAAAAGCAGGAGTAAATGATATGAAAAAAATTATATTTATTATTTTAGTTGTTGGTTTTGCTTGTACATCGCCAATAAAAAAAACTAATAATTTCTTAGTATCCAAACAAGAATCTGAAATAAAGCAAGAACCTGAAAAAAAAATCCCAATAAAAGTCTTTAACTTTTCACAGATGACCGAAAATATAGATTTAGATAAAAATATTAAAATAAATTGTTCAAATTATGAAACACTCTCATCTAATTACGCATCAAGAGCTTGTAAAATTTTTAATCGAGTTTTAAAAGCATCAGATAATAAATCTTATTGTTATCCTAAGCTTTCATTTGTTAATAAACCTGGTTTAGTTGCTTATTCACTGGAAAATGGAACAATTATCATGTATATTGAAGTTGTTGATTTTTGTTTTGATCATGTCAGCAATGATATTGGAGATTCAAGACTTGCTTTTATACTTGGCCATGAAATCGCACATATTGTAAATGACCATTTTTGGACTAGTCCTATTAATAATAACCAGAATATTTATAAAAAGAAATTGAAAGTTGATAAAAAAATAAATCATAATAAAGAGTTTCAAGCTGATTATCATGGACTACTTTATGCCACAATGGCTGGTTTTGATCCAAAAGCTATTGCAGATAGTCCTTTTATTGAAAAATGGCTGAAGTATTCCCACAATGATCAAAACAGCGATACACATCCTTCACCTGAAAAAAGAAAACTTCAATTATTAGAATTATGTAAGAAAATGGAAATAAATATTCGTCTATTTGATATTGGTATAAGTCTATATTTAACTGAAAAATATGATGATGCATTAGATTTTCTTGAAACCTTTAAACGAAAATATCCTGGCAAAGAAACTTTTAATAACGTAGGGCTTATTTATTATAAAAAGGCATTCAATACTCTTATCAACTTTGATTCTAAAAGAGCATATCAATTTAATTTTGCTACTGCTTATGACATCAGAACAAATGCAGAATCTTTTGTAAAAAGAAATCGTAATGAAAATGAATTTAGAATGTTTATAGATGAGAGTATTAGAAACTTAGAAGATGCCAATAAAAAAGATAATTTATATTTTAATGCTCGATTAAATCTATCATCAGCATATATGTTAAGTGGAAAATGCAGCAATTATAGAAAAGCATATAATTTACTTGAAGAAACAATAAATTTAATTATCAATAAAGAATTATTATTATACGATGATGATAACATAAATCTATTAATCAATAATTTAGCAATAGCCATATATCTATGTGGGACTACATACATTAATGATTCAAATAAACCATGTGATTATTTTATTCACTCAGCTGATTTTAAAAAAATTGTCATAAATTATTTAATGAAAATATTTAATAAAGACAAAAAAATAAAAGCAACTGTTGCTTATAATCTTGGAAGAATTTTTTGGGAAGATGATAAAAAAGATAAAGCAAGTTCATATTGGTTAAAATATATCAATAAAAACCCAGAAGATCTTTTTGCAGTACATCTTAAAAAAATTTTGAACCTTGTAGTTGAAGAAAAAAAAGAACAAAAAAAATTGGATATGTCGAAAATTAAATATCCATCTTATATTAAATTTTCTTCTAAAAAATACATTCAATTGGTTGATAAAAATTTCAATGAATTTAACAAGATAATTGATAAAACAAAATTGTTAAATCTGGCAGATTTGGGCTTAGATAATAAATTTACACAGTATTACTCAGGAGATGATTTTAATGCTCTTTTCTTAGATAAAATAGCTGTATATGTTGAAATAACACCTCAAGAAAAGGTAAAAATGCTGCAAGGCTTTGAAGAAAGTAATAATTATCATTATAAAACACGATCAGGTTATAAGGCTTATAAACAATCAAGTAATGGCATAAATAGTTTATTATATGAGAGAAATAATGTTATCAAAAAAATAATTCTTTATCATTGATAAGAAAGAAATAAACAATTAATACCAGTTACCTATTAAAACATAAGGTGACCAATAATATGGATGTTTAAATTTTTGATTTGAAATGAGTCTTTTTTGAACTTTTTGCATTGCTCTTGCTTTTGAAAGTCTGGATTTTAATAGTTCAGTATAAAAATTCTTCATAAATATAGTGGTTACTTCGTCATCAACAGACCATAATGTTGCTACTATGCTTTTAACGCCTGTTTTTAATGCAATACCTGCAAGACCTAATGCTGCCTGTTCATCGCCTGAGGCTGTTTCACATGCACTTAATGCTAACAGTTCTATTTTATGGTTTCTATATCGGCTTATATTCATTAATTTTTCCATTTCATTTACTGTTATCTTTCCATTATAAATATTCAAATATGATTTTTCAAAAGAGCTGCCAAATACACCATGCGTAGCCATAACTATATTTGAATATTTATTGTATTTCAATTCGTTAATAATATTATTCATTGTAAATTGTTCATCAATCAGTAATAATCCATTGCCAATAATGGATTTTATTGCAAGAAGTTCTTTTTCTACACCTGGCAGAGGAGGGCTTGCTTTTTTTGATAATCCAGTAAGGAGTATTTTATTATTATCTGATCGATTATTGTCCAAATCAGTTAAATTAATCGCAGATATCATTACAACAGCATATTTTTCAATTAAAAAATTATTACCATCATGCAAAACCGAAAAGGGTAGTAATCGTAAAATCCCATCAGGTGAAAACACCAGTGTATTAATATTATTTTCTAATAATTTCTCTTCCACTGGTTTAATCAGCTTATCATATAAATAATTGGCATAGTGCTCAAACCTGCTGTCTAACTTATTATCACGCAGCCTTTTGCATAATTTTCGTACCCAAACATTGAATTCATCATTAATTGGAACAATCGCATGTTCAATATGATCTTCCATCATCAGCAATATTACAATTTTTTTTGAAAAAACTATAGGATATATTAACGCAGTATGTGAACTAATTTTGTCTAAATTAAATTCAAGACTTTTATTTTCAATAATACATTCATCTTTATAAAAATTCTGCAATTCAGATTGTTTTAATTGATCTATTGTTTCCCTGACCTCTAACAAAATTGGATTTTTATCTTCATTCTTAGCTTCTAAATCTAAGAGCTTTAATTGTTTTTCTGCAAGCTCTAAATAAACATTTCGTATTTTTTCACAAAAGATATTCCTTTTATTTCTATATCCTCTAAATATTTGTAAACGAATTGGATTTAAAGTTTCTATTGAATTTTTGTACATTGAGATAGAATTATCAATATCACTAGCTGCTGTCATAAATAATCTTCCTGATTGCCACTGCCATAAATACAAGCTTTCAGGAACTTTTTCCTGTTGAGAAAAAAAGATTGCCCTTTTTGTAAATTGAACAGCATCTGAATAATGCTTCATGGTCTGGTTAATTTTTCCTAAATATCCTAAAACATATGAAAAAAGTAAATCATTTTTTATTTTTAAAGAAATTGTTTTTGCTTTATTTAATGAATCAACAGCTATATTGAACAATTCCTCATTATTCTCTAAAATATTCAAATAAATAATTTTTTCAATAATCAGACTTAACGAAGTAAGTGTAAATGCTTTGTAATAGGATTCTGGTAACCTGTATATATTTTTTAAAATATCTTCAATTTCATTAATTACATCTATATATTGATCTTTATTATAATCTAAGCGTAAAACATTAATATTTGATATAGCTCTAACAAGATATGATTGTTCGTCTTGATTTGTTACTTCTATTTGCATGGATTTCAAATAATATGAAAGTGCATTTTTGTACCTGCCTTTAATATACAGTGCATTTGCATAGTTGTTTAATACACTGGCCATGATTATTTTATCATTAAGAGTTAGTGCCTTTTCATAAGCTATTTTAAAATAATCCAATGAATCCCAAATGTTTTCATAAAATAAATGAATATCTCCAAGACAATTAAAGTAAACTGACTCTAAATAAGAATCATTAGACTGTTTGATATCTTGTTTTATTTGATTGAGAGTTGAAAGGGCTTTTTTATAATCCCCAAGATATTTGTAACCATAACTCATCCAAATTTTAATCTGAATAATTATTTTATTATCCTGTAAAATTAGATCAGGGTGATTCCAGGCTAATATAGCCTGTTTAAAAAAACCATTTTCAAAATATTTTTTTCCATTAATCATTGAATTTCTAAAATTTATGTCTTTTATTGTTCTCAAATCGCAATATGGTATAATAATAGGAATTTCAAGGCAATCATCAAAAAAAGGACCAGTTCCATCTTTTTGTTGTAATACAAACTCGCTGATATTTACTCCCGATCTTTTATCACATGTATTTTTTAATAATGACGCTGCATCAAGGTAATTATCATTGAATGTATTCATATTATAATTATTATTCGAGTTGTTTATTTGAATATCTATCAAACCATCAATGCCTTTTTCAGACGAAGCTTCAATCATGCTGTTTTGAGATTTTATAAAATTTTCAGCAACTATTAAAATATTTCCACCATTTCCTTCATAAGCATTAGCAATAATTTTACTTTTGCATAACACAAGATTTTTTGGACTTATCTCAATATCACCGCCACTGCCAGTTCCGCCTTTTACACTTGAAGTAATTTTACTATCATTTAATAATATATTATCATTTGATTTTATTGTTATTTTTCCACTGTCTGCTATATTATTTGTTTTAGATGTATTGACAGCTTCTGTAGTAATCGAACTATTATTAAATATACTAATAGAACCACTTGCATTAATAGATATTTTACCAACAGCACCGCCATCAATTTCAGCAGTGCTTTCACTGCTGATTAAAGCGTTTGTATTAAGTTCCAGTTGATTAATATTGATAAAAATATTTCCAGCATTACCAGTATTTTCAGTACGAGCATTAATTCCTCCATTATTATATAAAGATAATGTTTTTGCATTAATAAAAACATTGCCAGCATTACCTTTGCTGGTGCTATAACTTGTTAAAGTACTTTCATATCCAATAAATTTTATTGAATCAAAAGCTATAAGTGATATATCTCCACCATTACCATGTTTATCTTTTCCATATGATTGAGAAGACGGCCCTGAGCCATCCAGAAATATAATATTTTTTGCTTTGATTGATATTTTCCCTCCATTTCCAGAACTCCAGGTGTTTGTAAAAATTGGGCTTTTTATAAACAAAATATTATTTGATGCGTTAATTGAAATATTGCCAGATGAGCCAGTATTAATGTATTGTGAATTAATAAATGATGTTGTTACTAAGTTGGATTCTTCTAACATTGTTAAATTTTTGGTATAAATATCTATAGAACCAGCGTTTGAATCTGTTTTTGTTTTTGTTTCTATTTTACTATGATCAATAAGAAGGATATCATTCTTAGCATTTATAATAATTTTTCCTGATAAATTATTAGAATTTGAAGAAGTTTTATTATTGGAAATATCTGAAAACTGGGAAAGAGTTAAATTGTTGACATCAAGAAATATATTACCTCCTGTTTGACTTTTTATAGTTATATTAGCACTAATTTTACTCTTGTTTTGAATAACGAGATCATCCCCAAAAATAAAAATTTCACCATCATTAAATTTTAGTTCTGTAGCATTTAAATTAATATTTCCTCTTTTGAAATCATTAAAAAGCTCAAATCCATTTTCTGTTAAAGTTATGTAACTATTATTGCTCTGCCCTTTTACAGCAACAACATTAATACGTCCTTCTGGAACATTAATTTTACAATTTTGAATATTAATTTCACTACTAATTAACGATAGAGTTTTTTTGCTATCTAATTTTAGAGCTTTATTAATAATGGAGATAATTCCATTGTTATTTTTTAAAAAACCAAAACTTTGGGGTGGAGACGAAGATAAAACAGGATCATTAGAATTAATTTCGAATTTTTCACCATTTTGTAAAATAAAAAAGTCTGCTGTAGATGCATGAAATGAGCCGCTTATTTGTAAACTTGCATTTTCTTCAAATATAATACCTGCAGGATTAATAAGATATAAATTTGCACCAGGAATATTAGATTTAATAATTCCATTAATATATGATTTATTTCCTCCAGTTACTCTGCTTATTATATTATTTATATTTATACCTTCAAACACAACTGTTTCGTTAGCATCAATGTTAAATAATTCAAAGCTGTGAAATAAATTTTTATTAAAAATTTTTCCATAACTTGATTTTATTTCGTATTTACCTTTATTCCTGGTAATCTCAAGAGCTTTTTTTTCAGGATTCATTGTTCCATCAAGAATAATCTCTGAATGTAAGTATGTACAACATATAATT
>Ga0272440_1003410_pt1 | contig 11893 bp, 8 predicted proteins | sample SSMMMBAug17_FD_192440 | JGI IMG/M metagenome (GOLD analysis project Ga0272440, IMG submission 192440) | Marine sediment archaeal communities from Little Sippewissett salt marsh, Falmouth, MA, United States - SSM-MMB-Aug17 | ecosystem: Environmental > Aquatic > Marine > Wetlands > Sediment ... | reverse complement strand
AGGATTTCCATATGAAGGGGAGCAATTGACCTATTTCTATTGTGTTGCAAAATATCCAGCATTTTTAGAAGATATACAAATGCCAAAGTTTTCAGGCAAAACGCAATTACTGGGGTATAGTGATCATACAAATGGTATTGCTGCTTGTGCCTTTGCTGTTTCTAAAGGGGCATTATTCATTGAAAAGCACTTTTCTTTAGACAAAGCGAGGCAATATTCTACTGAAAAGGCTCATCTATGTTCAATGGACTACAATGAATTGGCATATCTGAGGAATTTGGCTGATTCTATTGCTTTTTTAAAAGCAATAGATAATTCATAATTTTGTGTCTATATTATGCAACCTGTCGAAATATACACATCATTTGTTAAGGATAGAAGTGTGATTTATCCTTTTCAATATTATACAGAACATGGTGAATCAATTATTGGTCTGAAATATTCATCTCATACAGGTAATGCCTTAATTTATTTACATTACGATGGAAATAGACAGTTTATTGCTAAAGCTGTTTTAAGTGATTATGATATTCAAACTGAAAAAATTAATGCATTTGAGGAAATGGAAAAAGATATTCCAATAATTGAAATGAACTTTGAAAAGTTATTTTTTGATATGCACTTGGTGGCAAGTTCCAATTTAAATAATTGGTATGATAAGGATATTTTAACTAAAATCAATGATAGTTATCCAAAGCCTCCAATTTTAATAGGTGGCTGTGGACGTTCGGGAACAACTTTGTTATTATCGATATTGAGTTCACATTCTTCAATCCAAGCAATAAAAGATGAAATTTATGCATTTTATCCCCGCCCATACCGTTTACATCGTTTGAATCAATCACTTAAAAATGAAAAAAAAATACCTAAACAAAGATGGTGTGAAAAAACACCAAAAAATATTCGTGCTATTCCTGATATTTTACAACTGTTTGGAAATAAAGCTAAATTTATTCATATTGTTAGAGATCCGAGAGATGTAATCACTTCTGTTCATCCGAATCATCCCGACCAATATTGGGTTACACCTGAAAGGTGGATAGAGGATGTGACGGAAGGCTTAAAATATAAAGAGAGTACGTTGCTTATCAGGTATGAAGATCTGGTGTTCGATATGAAAAAGACCGTTCAAACAATATGTGATTATATTGATGAATCTTTTGAAAATAATATGCTTGATATCCAAAGAAACGCAACTGTAAGACGAAATATTGCATGGGGAAATGAACAGATTAAGCCGATTCATACACAAAGCGTCCAAAGATGGAAAAAAAACAAATTTCAAAGTAGAGTAAACACGCTATTGCACAATGAGAAGGCTATTGTTTTAATGCGTAAATTAGGATATTTAGTTAATTAATATAATAATAATAATAACATATTTTTCCCGAAATAAACACATTTAAATGATAGTATTGAGGACCTAAGGAATGCTCTAAAAATAACGTCCCCATTATTGATATTGTTCGTTTTGAGGTTAATGTACTGAAGAGACGTAGCATGTTACGTCACTACGCTTCCTTTCTTTTTTGTACGATCTATGAAATGAGGATGTTATATTTAAATCATTCCTATTAAGAATAAAACTTTTATATGAATGGGTAATATGGCAAGGATAACTTTTCCAATATTCAGGTTAAATTATTTGAAAAATGTAGGTGGTGTTATTGATGAAGCTTTACGACGTGGACACTCTGTCAATTTATTATACGACGAGTCAATGATTAACACATATCAAAAAGGACTTCCATCACCAAATCAAAATAGTTTTCCCAAATTTCTTTATGGCCAGCCTGTTATAACAGGATTTAAGGGCCTGGATCATTTAGCAAAAATTTCTAAAGCAATATCGGATATATTTGTCTCTCATTATATTCCACCATACGACTTCGATGAAAAATCATACAAAATTATTGATCAACTTATAGACATAAAGCAAGCAGGAATACCTATTGTTAGCTTAATGTCTCATTTTTATGATAATTGTTTGCTAAAGTTAGAAGCGTATGAGTTTTTTGATGCAAATTGCGTGTTAAGTTCTTATAGCGTTGAAGCTCATAAAAAAATTTTACTTCAATTATCACAGAATCCAAAATTACCCTTTAATTATACACAAAGTCAAATAGATAGAGTCATCAATAAAAAAGTTCATATAACCGGTTCATGTCTATTTGATCTGTTTGAACAACGATATCACGAAGATCAAGACAAACATAATATTCTTGTATTTATACCAAAAATTGATAACCATCCTTTTATGAATATCGTTATAAAGAATCAACCTCGACTATTATCATTGTTAAAATCAATTGTTAGATACAAAGGAAGATATTTTCGATCTGCATTAAGAAGCCCACGATTTAATAATTTTTTGAAAAATTTAAATAGGTTAGCAACTGATAACCATCTAAGTCTTATTGCAAAATCAAGAGTGAAACATAACAATAATAATTTTATACCCATATTTGAAAAATATATAGATGGCTTAAATGATCACTTCTATCCGGAGTATACAACTGCTGTCATAATGAAACATGTAAAATTTTCAATACACATAAGAACTTTTTCAGTCCTTGAATCCGTAATCTCAGGTGTGCCAGCAGTTTACTTTCAAATTCCAATCTTTGAAACAAATGATGTTTCAACGAAATATGATTTTCATCGTCTCTATTATACAAACACTGTACGAAGCGGAGAACCAGACTCTTTATTCAATTATCCAGGTTGCGTATGGAATGTACCTTGGGATCAATCGCTTGATTTTATTGATAACATTTCAGTTGAAAAATTGGAGCAGTATCCAGAAAGTCGTGATAAATACTGTAAAGACTTTTGTGGAGTGTTAACATATCCAGCAGCGAAACGCCAGATGGATGTAATTGAGAGTTTTTTGTAACATCCTTTTTGATTAAATCAATGAAAGAAATTATAAAACCAACAAACAGTAATGCATTATTGTAAAGATTATTTCTACGACATGATATATTTTTTATTGATTAAGCCTGTAAAAAATGAACCATATTAATAATTGTAAAACACTATTATTGTTTACTATTTGGTCACTTTGGCTGGTTAGTCATTCTTTTTTACTTGGACCATATTCATACACTAAGCTTCATGATAATGCCGAGTCTTATCTTCCAGCGAAATTATCAATCAATAGTATAACAGAAATTTATCCTTTTAAAAAATGGAATCATCAATGGGAAGCAGGTTCGGACTTGTTGGCATCTACATACACATCAGATTTTGATATACTGCTTTTTATTTTTTTACCTGGTTGGATGGCTTATGGTCTTTTTTTATTTCTCCAAAGATTAATAGCAGGATATTTTTGTTTTAGATTATTAAACGATTTTGCAAATGTTGATAGAATATCTGCAATATGTTCAGGATTAGTGTATTCTTTTTTTTCATATCATTCCATTAATGCACAATGGGATGGATTTGTCTTACAAAATGGGTTATGGCTTCCAGGTATCCCTTTCATCCTGTGGTATTCTGAAATCGTCAGGCAAAAAAAATCTTTCTATTCGTTAGTTGGTGCAGCAATAGCAATCGGGATTTTTATCGCTTTCAGTTCGATTTATGTATATTCTATGTTTGCATTTATTGCGATAATATCATGGCTATTGATTATTAATCCTTGTCATATCAAAAAATCACTAATACTCATAGTAATATGCGCTGTTTCATGGCTTATTTGTGAAACACCTTGTATTGTATCAGGCCTATTAAATGCCCCTTTTTCACAAAGAACGAACCGAGGTGCCGAACATTTTTTATTAAACCAAAGCTGGAGTAAAATTAAATTATTTCTTCAAGAAAATATTTTCCAGTTGATTGTCATCTTCTCTGCAATTTTTATTACCAAAGAATTTAACAAAAAGTTAAGACGGATATTGGCCTTATCCATTGGCTGCATATTATTCTATTTATTTTATCATTTTATATATAAATACATACAATATCATATGGGCTTTTTAAAAGTTATTAAACTAAATAACATATATTTGATTGTTCCCTTCTTTCTGACATCTGCAATGGGGATTTGTCTGACCATGTTACAGGATTATAAAATAATAAGCGATACAAAAAAACATACGATAAATACTCAAATATTTATTGCAGTCTTATTTATAACCGTTGTATTTTTTCAATCACTCGCAAACAAAGAACTTGCCCTAAAAAATATTATCAAAGGACATTTTTACGCTAATTTATTTGAACACCCTGTTATTCATGAGTTCATTGATACTGTTAAATACCAGAAAAAGAAAGATCGTGTTGCAACTATTAGTGGTCAGGGATGTCATATCCCACCTTCAACGTTATGGTCGTACGGCTTATACACTGCAGATGGTAATGTATTACTTCACCCAATGCGTTACAAAGAACTATGGGCTGAAATTATACATCCCTCACAAAAATCTCGATTTATGTCAAAAGGAGGTGGAGAACTTGGATTATTTATTCAATCGTCAACCAGTAGCCAAAGTCAAGATTCAATCTTTTTAAATAGTAAAATTTTAAGTTTTCTTAACGTTAAGTATATATTTTCCAGCATTCCACTCGAATTACCTTTTACTCGACAAATACCTTTGCATTTAAATGATCAAATAAGTCAATTATGGAAAGAAAGATTTAAATTTAAAATACTTAAGTATATTACCGCCCAAAATGCTCCTTATTGTCCTATCTATATATATGAGAATATGAATGTTTTTAAAAAATTTTATTTAGCAGGAAAAATAAAAAAATTTTCTGAGAAAAAAAATTTATTAATCTCTCTGAAGAATTCATCGATTAAGGAACTTCAATCTACTGCATATGTCTACAGTGATGAAATTAAAGGAGATATGCATGAACTCGTAAAAAATCCAAATAACTCAATAAAAAAAATACATACAGATAGCTCCCAAAATACAGCATTGACTGTCACATTAAACACATGTTCTATTCTCGTAATATCACGATCATATTCAAAATATTGGAAAGCATATGTGGATGGGGAACAAAAAAATATTTTTTCTGTTAATCATGCCATACAGGGTGTTTATCTTGATGAAGGAACACATCAAGTTAATTTTTATTATAATCCTCCTTATTAATAAATATTTAAAAAAAAAGGAATAAAACAAATGAAAACAACAATAATTGCAGAAATTGGTATTAATCACAATGGCTCAATTGATATTGCTAAACGTTTGATAGAATCTGCTAAAATTGCTGGTGCAGATGCCTGCAAGTTCCAAACCCATTTACCAGAATATCAGATGCTAAAAACTACAAAATCGGCAAATTATGTAAAAGAAGACATTTATACACTATTAAATACAGTTAAGTTATCGCAAGATGACCATATAGCTTTAAAAAGACATTGCGATGAAATGGAAATTGATTTCTTGTCAACACCTTTTTGTAAGGAAGCTGCTCAATTACTTAACGATGAGGTTGGCGTTAAAATATTTAAAATTGGTTCAGGAGAACTAACAAAATATGATTTATTGGATTATGTTTTTCAATTTGGGAAACCTGTTATCCTTAGTTCAGGAATGAGTTCATTAGAAATTGTTAAAAATACAATTAACTATTTATCAAAATATTCAAATGAAGTTTCCTTGTTACATTGTACATCTCTTTATCCTCCAGAGGCAAACCAATTAAACTTAAAAATGATAACAAAATATAAAAAGTTATTTCCCAATTTGACAATAGGGTATTCTGATCACACACTTAATAATTATGCCGCTTTTGCCGCTGTAGCTATAGGCGCAAAGATTATTGAAAAGCATTTTACCCTGGATAAAAATATGGAAGGTCCGGATCATGTAATTTCATGTGATCCCGAAGACTTAAAAGAACTGGTAAGTGGAATTCGATACTTGGATCAAGCCCTTGAAGAGACAGAAAAAAAAATATATGATCAAGAAAAACAAGTTATAGATATGGCCAGACATAGTTTAGTTTCAACAAAAGATATTCATCCAGGTGAAAAATTATCTTTAGATAATTTGGGTACAAAACGTCCGGGTACCGGTATACCTGCTGAGAAATACTATGATTTTCTGAACAAACAAGTTATCAAGCTAATTAAAAAAGACTCACTGATACAAACGGATTATTTGATTTGATATTCTAAATTATTTAGAGTATCCATTGAATATACTGAATATGAGATATGGGCAAATAAATTGACGAAAAACTTAATAACTATTTGTTTTATATAAAAATTTAGGATCCCCCGCTAATTTCATTTTATTTGGGGGATACTCGCTTATAGGTATTGGAAACAAAATGATAACTTTTATTAGTACGCATCGTTCTGATTATGCAAAAATTAAATCTATACTTTTTGAAGCCAAAAAGGAAAATTTACCCTTTAATATAATTGTAGCTTCATCACATCTTTCTGAAAAATCCAATTATTCTTATCAAGATATCGAAAAAGACGGTTTTAAAATTGATGAAATGCTAGACACTTCCATTGAAGGGGATGAGCCCCATATAATGACAGCATCAATAGGAATGGCTTTGATTCATTATTCAAAAATTTTTCAAAAGTTAAAACCGAAGATCGTCTTTATATGTGGCGACAGGTTTGATATTTATCCAGCCGCAATAGCTGCGGCAATGGAAAATATAGCGATTGCTCATTTACAAGGTGGCGAAATAACAGGGACAATAGACGAAAGTATCCGGCATTCAATAACTAAGTTGAGTCATATTCATTTTCCGGCTACTGATAATGCACAAAAAAGAATAATTCAGATGGGTGAAAATCCGGCACACGTTCATGTTGTTGGCTGTCCATCACTTGATATCATAACGAAGATAAACATTAATGAACCTGTCAATCAAGACCTTTTCATTGAAAAAATTGATTTTGATCTTCCATTTTTGTTAGTGCTTCAGCATCCTGATACAACTGAATACGAGAACTCTGGTTTACAAATTAAGGAAACATTAAAAGCGATTGAACATTTTCCTGATTATCAAAAGATAGTGTTTTGGCCCAATATTGATGCTGGTCATCAAAAGATTACCAAGATAATTCGAACCCAAAAAGGCATTACTGGTTATTATTTTATAAGGCATTGTAGATTTGAAGATTTTGTTAAAATTATGGCGAAAGCGTCTTGCATGATTGGCAATTCTTCAGCCGGAATCAGAGAAGCAGCTTCTTTTGGGACACCAGTCGTAAATATTGGCAATAGACAACGTGGAAGACAACAGAATGAAAATACAATTTCAACTCCTTATGATAGTACAAAAATCAAAAATGCAGTTGAGTTGTCTCTAAAAAAGAAATATCAACCTTTGAATTTATATGGTGATGGAACTTCTGCAGGACAAATTGTTAAGAAATTATTCAGGTATTTAGAGAATGGAATTTCCATCCAAAAAACATTTCATTTACTGGAGAAATAGCTATGAATATAGGTGTAATTGTATGTGCCAGGCTTAATAGCCAGCGTCTAAAAAACAAAATGCTTAAACCTTTTTCTAACACAACATTGATTGATATTTCCTTAAATCTGCTAAATCAGCTTAACGATGTCGCCTTGTATTTTGGTGCAGGAGAGCATGAGTTAATTGATCGATTATCATCTTTTCCAAACATAAAGCTGCTGCAAAGAGATGAAGATGCTTTGAACCTGGATTTTCCTCTGACAACTATTTTTCAATGTTTTAGAGATATAAAAGAAGACTATATTTTAAAGCTAAATCCTTGCTCTCCATTTTTGTCACTCCAAACCATACAAAAGCTTATTGAATTCTGGAATCTACATCAATATAGATCTGTAACATCTGTCATCCAAGATAATGGATGGTATTATTCATTAGATGGAACTCCTCTAAATGTTGTAGATCCAAAAAGAGGAGATACAAAGACATCAGAAAAAGTTTTCAAAGTTGCTCATGCTTTTCATATTTTCGAAAAGCAGAGATTTTTCGATACGGGCCAGATATGGACAAATACAAAAAACGACCCTTATTTATATGAAATTCCACATGAAGAATCGTTTGATATTGACTATGAATATGAATTTCTTATGTGTGAATCCATATATGAAAAACGATTGGTAAAAAAATAATAAAGAAACTGAATTATTAATAATGTACAAAATGATAAAAGAAATATCAGCGGAGTTGACTTTATTGTCCTCCAAAACAATATTTTTTTTCGTTTGTTACTTGATTCTGGCTGTATTAGAAGGGTTAACTGATGGTATAGGGGTTGGCCTTTTAGCTTCGTTCATAACAAATATGTCGGAAAATTCTGTAAAAATAATTGAATCTTTAAAACAAACATACACTTTTCTTCCTGCGAATATTTTATCATCTGAAAAAATAATCTGTTTCACTATAGTAGCCTTATTTTCTCTTAGAATTTTTGTTGTTATGCTAACAGCCAATTTCAAATGTATTATCCCTCAGATAATAACTTATCGAATTCGAGATAAAATTCTCGAAAAAGTATTTAGTTTATCACTTTTTGATATTGAACAAAAACGTTCAGGAATGATCATTAATTTGCTCACAACTGATGCTGCAAAGATGAGTACATGTTTATTTTCAGTATTAGATTTGATTTATATACTAATAATTGTAAGTATATACTTACTTATCATGTTAATGATTAATAAGTTAATATTTATTATTGGATTGTTGCTTGCCATACCATTTGTTATTATCATACGTTTTTTAATAATTGCTTTAACTCGAATGAGTAAAAAACTTTTAAAAATGAGAAACAGTATTACATCTAATTGTACAGAACGTCTTAATAATATAAGATTTATTAAGTCTATCGGCACTGAATACCAAGAATATAAATACATTTCAAATAGTTATAAGGATTATAGAAATATTGAGATTAAGAGATTTTTTGTTGAATATTTTGGTACTATGATGCCACAGTTTTTTATTGTGTTTATGTTATCAGCGGTGATGTATTTAACCATCTATAATAATGGTATATATAAATCATTTATAACGCTTTATGTATTGCCTATGGGGTTTATAGGCATGCGTTGTTTTCTAAGTCTCACCCAATTAAATACAAAATACATAAAATATAGACAAGATGCAGTTTCAGTATCAGAAATTGTTAAGTTTTGGAAAACTAATCAGGCTTATTTCATTAATAATAAAAAAAATAATAACTTAAATAATTTCCCTTCATCTGTTAAAAATGTTTATTTTGAGAATGTATCCTTTGGATATGAAAAACAACCTGTCATACATAAATTTTCACTATTATTAGAAAAGGGGCAACCAATCATTCTAAAAGGAAAATCAGGAACAGGGAAAACAACAATTGCCAATTTATTGCGAATGTTGATTCTTCCTGAAAATGGAAAAATACTACTTAACGATATTCCATTTGAATCATTTCATCCCTTAGAAATAAGAAATGCTGTTGGATACGTTACCCAAGAAGCTGTTATGATGTATGGGACTATATTGGAAAATCTTATTTATGGATTAGAACTGAAACCCGATACAAAAAAGATTAAACATATATTAAAACAAACAGGATGTGAAAATTTTATTAATAAATTACCCAATGGAATTGACACATTTATTAATGAAAAGGGGTCAAATCTCTCTGGAGGCCAGAAACAGAAGTTGGCGATGGCAAGAATTTTACTGCGAAATCCATCAATATTTATATTCGATGAAATAACAAACAATTTAGATATGCAGTCCAAAAAAGATATTATCAACTCTGTTAATCATATTAGTAAAAATACAATATGCCTGATTATTACTCATGATGATATAAAGCTTGATAATGAAAAAATTGTGTTTCTGGATAGTTATGGTTCAGGTCAAATGAATTGATACTCAAATAGTTTATGAGTTTAAGAATTAGCAAGGATTATACAATGCAAATAAGGTATCAATTCATTTGACCTGAACCATAGTTTATCAAAAAAGAAATTTTTTCTTAAGTTGTATATAATAGCCTAATAGCCTATCATACACATTAATATTATCGTTCAACTTAGGTTTTTCAAGGCATAAAATATGCCTTCTTGGTTTGCCAGAAATTTTTAATGAAGATGGCAATCTGGACAAGGAGGCAAATTTCGTGCCATAAAAAATCTAAATTGAATAATAATATCTAAATTGAATGATAATAATTGATAAAGGATAATTTTTTTATGAAAGTACTTATATTTTCTTTAACAAACCTTTCAACCCAACAATTGGTTGAATACTCGTTATACCAAAAGCTAAAAGATATTGGATTTAATGTTGAAATTGGCGTATTTTCGTTTGATAAAAGATTAAAGACAACCACAACAGATTCAATTGTGTACCCAAGAAGTTTTACAACTTTTAAAAAAGACTGTATCAGATTTTCAGCAAATAAATTTAATCTATTCAATAATAAGAGATTATCCAATTATTTAAAAGATGTCAGTCATGTAATGACAAGGCAAATAGGAAAAAATTCGGATCTGTTACTTTTACAAGCTATTGCCCAACAATCTCATAATATAAAACATATAGTATATGTTATGAATACAGTGGGTGCAGAAATAGGACTTAGTGGAAAAAATCCTGATTATTATTTATGTCCAGGAATTTTCTGGGAACAATTACTCAAAGAAAAAAAATCATTTTTAACAGGCTTAAAAAAGTATGATTTTCCTTTTCTCACAAAATCACGAAATGACTTTAATGGAAAGATAGTTCGTTCTGGACTTCTTTCCTGGCTCGAAGTTGAAAATTCAAAACAAAATGTTTCAAAAGAAACTTTTCACAGTGCCTATAATATTAATAATAAGTTCATTATTTATTGTCTTGAATCAACAACGAAATACATAGATGAAAAGTGCAATCCTAAAGGTTCTATGTTGCCATGGACGATAGAAATGATAAAACAATTAAAAGATTTACTTGGAAGTGGCTATGATATTTTAATTAAGGGACATCCTTTTCAATATCAAAAACCCTATCCCTGGTATAAACGTAAACAACTACCACTAGAAATTTTTGAAGAATACGGGAAAATATTAAGACCAGATGATGGTTATCACGCCTTTCGTTTTGCAGATTTTGCTGTAGTCGGAAATTCTTCAGTTGCGTATGAAGCTGCTTTATGCGGTTGCACCTGTGTTGCAATTGCTGCTAATGAAAAAGATTTCTATCAACAAGATAGCATATTTCAAGGGCCTTATTACACTCCCGAAATATTTGGATTTTTATTTGATAATTTTTCATCTTTTGAAAATAATTTACAACATGTTCTATCTTATAGTAATGATAAAGAAAAAAATGTTTATTTAGAACAATATGGAAATTATTTTGATACGAATGTCATTAAACAATTAATATCAAAGTAAGAGTGTGTTTATGAACACCAAATACCAGTTAGAATCAGTAAATTGTTGTTATTGTGATTCACACAAATATTCAATTTATATCGAAGATGCAGAAGAAATGTATATTGGCTTGTATGACAAATTCAATGTTGTCAGATGTGACAATTGTGGTTTGTTATACACCAATCCGCGGCCAACTATTGAAACAATAAATTATTTTTACCCAGATAATGCCAGATATTACAATATATCTTTATCAGATCCAGCTTCCCTTTTAATAAAGGACCCGCATATCTTGTATACTCTATCTATTGATTTTAATTATCCGCTTACTATATCTTCAAAACAAAGCTTTTTAAGGAAAATATCTGCTGCTCACTACAAGAAGGTAATACAATTAAAGCATATTCCGTCATATGTTCCGAATGGTAAATTACTTGATATTGGATGTTCTTGGGGAAGCTATTTATATAAAATGAAATGGTTGGGGTGGGATGTTTATGGCATTGAAACAAATTCTCAGGCTGTCCGATATGCTAAGAAAAAATTAG
>Ga0272440_1003409_pt1 | contig 11893 bp, 4 predicted proteins | sample SSMMMBAug17_FD_192440 | JGI IMG/M metagenome (GOLD analysis project Ga0272440, IMG submission 192440) | Marine sediment archaeal communities from Little Sippewissett salt marsh, Falmouth, MA, United States - SSM-MMB-Aug17 | ecosystem: Environmental > Aquatic > Marine > Wetlands > Sediment ... | reverse complement strand
TGGAATCCCCAAAACTATTCTAAACGTGCCTAATTTAACACTTCAAATTGATGGTACTGAAATAACTCATTATAAATATTGGATAAACAACGATACTATCAGCAACGAACTACCTGTTACAAAGCCTATTTCCCTATCCTCTCTTACAGATGGTAATTACCAGCTATCTGTTATTGGAAAAATCAATGATAAATGGCAATCAATAGAAGATGCGACACAAGCAAAATGGGCAGTTTATATTCCTACACCTATTGTAAATCTAATAACACCTAAGTTTGGTTCAGTTAAAGGAGGTACAGAATTAGTTTGTTCAGGCACATATTTTTTAGAAGATACTGAAGTATTAATTGATGGATCACCCATTTCAAAACAATCCATAACCTCTGAAACAATAACAATTGTCACACCGCCCCATTCTTTTAAAGCTGTTGATATTACATTTAGAAACCCAGATGGCAAACAAACCATAAAAAAACAAGCCTTTATGTATCTTCCAGATGATCCTTTGTTTCAAATTGTTTATTCTCAATCAAACTACATTAAAATAGCTCCAGGCGCGAGTTTTCAACTTCCAATTCTTTATTCTACCTCGGATATAAATAATAATTTATCAGGACTGGGGTTAAGAATACATTTTAATTCAAACGTGTTGGAATGGAATGGTATTTCAAATCTATATCCTGTTGGTAAACAGGGGGAGGATCTAGACCCTAAAAATGATGTAAAAAATACTGACAATGATTTATTAACAGATAAGCGTTTAATTATGGCATGGTTGGATATTGATCGTAATTGGAGTGGAAATGAACTCCCACAAACACTTGCTATTTTAAATTATACTGTCAGTCCGACTGTTAACAAGAATGAAACCAGTGCCATTCGTTTTAGTGCGAGTTCAACCGCATCAACTCATCAATTCTTATATGCACCTATTATTCTGGATTTTCAACCCTGGACAATTACATGTGTGGCAGATATCAATGGAGATATCTCACCTTCAAAAACAGTAATTCTTTCCCATGGAGACGATCAACAATTTGATTTTATTCCTGATTCTCATTTTCATGTAAAAGATGTTCGCATTGATAATGTATCCATTGGTTCAGTTGAACACTATGTTTTTCATAATGTATCATCAGATCATACAATTCAAGTAGAATTTGAAATTGATACTGTGACATTAACCATTGAGAAAAAAGGGACAGGTACAGGTATTGTAAGACCCAATGTAGGTATTTATACCAACCATTATGGCAGTGCATACAACCTTTCAGCATTCCCATCTGAAAGTTCAGATTTTAAAGGCTGGAGCGGAGATCGCGTATCAGAAAATACGATGACAACAATCATCATGGATAGTGATAAGACAATTGTTGCCACGTTTGATATTAAAACCTTTACTATTACACCAACTGCTGGTGAGAATGGATCAATTGTTCCTTCTGAACCAATATCTATTTTATATAATCAAAGTCAAATGTTTAAAATGCTAGCCGATCGATGTTATGAGGTCAACGATGTTGTTATTAATGGAGAATCCAGAGGAAAACGATTAAATCATAATTTTATGAATATCACCTCTGATCAAACCATTGATGTAACATTTAAGCCACGTGATCGGGATGAAGATGGCTTGCCAGATTGTATTGAAACCAATACTGGTTGTACAAAAGTCGATGTTCAAGATAGTGATGGTGATGGTATCCTTGATGGACAAGAAGATGCCAATCAAAATGGTATTGTAGATAATGGAGAAACCCATCCATGTATGGATGATACTGATAGTGATGGTATGAAAGATGGCTGGGAAATAATTGGCGGATTAAACCCAACACAAAATGATGCAACTGATGATTTAGACCATGATGGATATTCTAACCTTCAAGAAGCACGAAATGGTACCTTACCCCATCAACAAGATTTACCTTATGGGATTAATTACGATGCCACAACAGATAATCGTCAGCCCTATCAAATTATTTCTGCAACACCATTGCAAATTAATATTTCATCGGGTGGGATATTAACTGTTGATGTTATCTATTCAAATTATTTAATGAATTATCATTTAGATGGAATTGATTTTAGAATCCACTTTAACTCAAATCAATTGACATGGCTGAAACTGGATAATTTGTTTTCTCAAGACCTAAAAACAACCTCAATTCTGCCCCAAGCAGATACAGAAAATTTTGATCAAGATCCAGATACAGATCAATATATTCAAGTTTCATGGTTTGACCCACAAAATCAATGGCCTGGGAATTCATTATCTGTTAAACTGTATTCTTCATTATTTGCAGTTGATCCCCTTTTGGAAGATGGTCAAATGGGTCACATTAGGTTTTCATCATCAAAATGTTCTGATGGATTTAATTTTTATGCCAATCATGTCACATATGATATTCGGTCAGGTAATTTAGATATTGATGGTAATGGAAAAGATGATGCGTTAACTGATGGTTTATTAATTATGAGTTATTTGTTTGGTTTTAGAAATACTCAATTAGTTGACCAAGCGATTGGATCATATGCAACACGTTCCTCTGCAAATGATATTGTTTCTATTTTAAAAGAAATGAATCAACAGATGTTATTTGATGTTGATGGTAATGGAAAAGTCAATGCATTAGCAGATGGTTTATTAATTGTCCGATATTTATTCGGATTTAGAGATTATGAATTAATTTATGATATAAAAACCCCAGATTGTACTCGATGTACGCCCGCTGAAATTGAAACATATTTAAGGCATATTAAACCAGTATCTAATAATTCTAAAACAACAGATTAAGATTTTTCGTTTTCGGTCAGAATGTGACTATTCATTTTATTAATGGATTTTTAGCGATAAACTTCTTAGGGGTCATTGTGAATTTACTACGAAATAGCCTTTTATTATTTATTACGATATTTGTTTACTGGATAGTGCTGACAACAGCCAATGCTCAGAATGAAAATCGTTTTCAGCAGGTCACGTTGTCACCAAGTTATATAACGATAAACCAAACTGAACCCTTTTCTATTGCGATGGTTTATTCAGTTACGACCTATGATAATACATTACTTGGTTTGGGAATTAGAATTCATTATAATAGCTCATGTCTGCAATTCATTAAAGCTGAGAATTATAGTGAAAATCTATTTAGAAATATAGCTATTCAAGATGATGATCAAAACACTGACAATGACACCTCAACTGATCGATTTATTTTAATTGCCTGGTTTGAATGGAATAGCCGATGGCCAGGTAAACAATTACCCTATATTTTAGGAAAAATTTATTTTCAAGCCATTGAATCTCTTAAACCCCAAAAAACGCCGATTCATATTTCGTTCACAGCACATCATCCTGGGTACCAGGTTAAAGGTATATCTACACTCATCGATATTAAGTAGCTTAGAATTCATGATTTAATAAATAGCCAACTTGAAAAACCAAAAGGTTTGCCTCAGAATATGTCCATAAACCATGTGTTTTATGGACACTCCAAATCATATCATATTAAAAATAGGTTGATATTTATCTATTATCTACATAACCTGTTCAAAGTTGTTAATTTTTTTCAAAAAGCATGTACATCATCAATTGCATATCTGTCGGATTATTTCACGTATACGGATTCCAATGTCTTTTGTTAGAACTTTATACCTATACTTGGTTATCCATATTAGGTGAACTTTTAAATCATGAACCGCATGCGACGATTTTCGGTATGATCTCATAAATCATATTATACTAAAAGTTTTGGACTAAAGTCCATAGTTTTGACTAACAATTTGGACATTAAAAAAGGAAAATATATGCCAACAATAGCTCAAAAAAATAAAAAGACATCCATATACACACATTACAGGAAATAATACCAGTAATTAGCATATTATCGGCTTTTGAAAAGTTAAAACTAATTCGAATTTTGGCGCAAGAATTAGAAGATAGTAAAAATATTTTTCCTTTTGAATCTGGAAAAACATATTAAATTGAAACTCCATATGAAATGTATGGAGCAGCAGACGTTTTAGCAAAAGCTATTTAACTAAAATGAAAAAAATTGTTATGCGATTTCGATATACAACAAATGATCCTTCACAAAGTGAATTAGATAGTCTTCCACGTGTACCACTTACTCTAAATCTTAATGGCAAAAGCGTTAAAGAAAATGGTTTGGTTGATAGTGGATGCACTCCCGAAGCATGGTACAGCGTCGTTACAGAGATGAAAACAGTCGGCTCTGTTGTCAATGAAACAGAAGCCAATACAAAGGAATCGTTAAACGCAAGATTCTGGAAGGACTGTCGGCGTCATCAGGGCGTGGTATGTATGAAGATAAGCACTCAAGAATAACAAGGTGTTACCAGAAATTTAAAGATGTCGATTGCAATTTTTGGGTTTAATTATCTTTTGCTATTTATTATTTGTTGTATTATAGTCAATGACAATAATTAAAACCAAAAAAAAATAAATTGGAGATACTCCTATGAATACAATGCATATGAACAATATTAGAACCAAAGCTGAAAATATTTTAAAAGACAATCTACATCCTTTTAATGAATATAAAACAGAGGATATAAAAGACTTAATTCATGAACTTCATGTTCATCAAATTGAGTTGGAACTATCAAACGAAGAATTACGAAATGCGCAGGCAGAATCAGAAGCAACGTCAAGAAAATACTTTGATTTGTATGATTTAGCACCTGTTGGGTATTTTACACTGACGCCGCATGGTAAAATCATTGAAATTAATCTAACAGGTGCCCGCTTGTTAGAAACTGAACGTAAATTTTTAATTGGAAACTACTTTTATTATTATTTAGATCATGAATTCAAGCATGTTTTTGATTTATATTGCCAAAATGCTATCAAAAAGAAAAATCAACTAACTTGTGAGTTGAAACTAAAAAGAAAAAATAATGACTTATGCTACTGTCTGTTAGAATGTATGGCTGATTATAATACTCAGGGAGAAATTGAACAATTTCGAGGGATATTAACAAATATTACAGATTTAAAATTAACAGAAAAAGCATTAAAATATAGCGAAAATAAATATCGTTCACTTGTTGAAGGTAGCGTAACTGGGATTTGGCAAATAACCCCAGAAGGCTACACAGAATATATAAATCCAGAGATGTGTGATTTGATTGAAATTAATCACCCTGATGATTTAAAAAATGTAACATACCATTCGTTTTTTTCACTAAAAGACATTGATTTAATGGTAGATGCGTATATAAAAAGTCCAAAAGGAAAAAGATCAAATCATGAAGTTGAAATTATTGGAAAAAAAGGAACTAAACGACATGTGATATTTTCTGGCGCACCTATTTTTTCAACAGAGGGTCGTTTAAACTCACTAATTGTGAGTTTTACTGACATAACCGACCGAAAAAAAATTGAAACAGAATTACAGAAAACAGCACAACATATAACTGCCCATGTGGATAATTCTCCCCTTGCAGTTATTGAGTTTAATCCACAATTTCAAATCATACGCTGGTCAAAGGAAGCTGAAAAAATGTTTGGTTGGTCTTTTGAAGAAATTAATGGTCTTTCAATATCCGAAATGACATGGGTTTATGAAGAAGATAAAAAGAAATTTTTTAAAAAATTTAATCATTTATTTAAAGGATTTCAAACTCGTTCGCTAAATCAAATTCGCAATTATAAAAAGAATGGAACGATTCTTCATTGCGAATGGTACAATTCAGCTATTTATGATTCGAATGACAACTTGATTTCTATTTTATCATTGGTATTGGATATCACTGAACGTATCGTATCAGAAAAATTACTGATTAAAGCAAAAGCGTCTGCTGAAACAGCAAACAATTCAAAAAGTATGTTTCTTGCGAATATGAGCCATGAAATACGAACGCCTATTACTGGTATTAGCGGCATAGTTGATATGGCCATGACTATGAATACAAATTCTGACATTCAAAATTTGCTAAAATTGATTAAATCATCGACAATATCTCTTTCAACTATTATTAACGATATTCTTGATTTTTCTAAAATTGAAGCCCAAAAAATGGAATTATTTTATGAGGATATTGATATTTACAGTCTCATAGAAGATATTTGGAAGACGTTTTTATTTAAAGCAGACCAAAAACATATTTCCCTGTTATTAGATATCAATCCAAACCTTCCTAAATATATTCATGGAGATACCACGCGTATCAGTCAAGTCCTAAGAAATTTAATCAGTAATGCAATTAAGTTTACATCTAAAGGACATGTTACAATAAAAGCAAAACTTATTGACAATGAAAATGGTTTGTTACGTATTCTTTTTTCTGTTGAAGATACAGGCATCGGTATAGTAAAGAATAGAATGTCAAAACTATTTGAACCATTTGAACAGATAGATAACTCATATTCAAAACAATATGAGGGGACTGGGCTTGGATTAGCCATATCTAAAAAAATAGTTAAGTTATGGAATGGTGACCTTTTTGTTGAAAGTCAAGAAGGCAAAGGATCGACTTTTTATTTTACACTGCCTTATAAAGAAGCATCAGAGACGCACTCTCAACCATTAATTGATCCAGAATCCACAATAACTGAAAAAACAAAAAAATCATTTAAAATCCTTCTTGCAGAAGATGAACAGGTTATTAAGTTATCAATGGTCTATTTTTTAAAAAATGAAGGTCATCAGGTAACAGCGGTTTCAAATGGACTTGCTGTTATTAAATCTCTAAAAAATGAGCATTTTGATGTCATTATCATGGATATTCAAATGCCTGGAGTAGATGGTATTGAGGCAACACGTTTAATTCGAAACTCTCAATCAGAAAAATTCAATCCTAATATTCCCATTATTGGATTAACAGCTTATGCAATGAAAGGAGATAAAGAACGATTTATAGAGGCAGGTATGAATGAATGTTTTTCCAAACCAGCAGATTGTCATTCTATTTTAAACTGTATCAATAAGGTCTTGACATCAGAAAACAATCATTTTGAACAAAAGAAAACGCCAAAGGATATATCCCCAGTAGAGAATGATATCGAAAATATTAATCAAGCAATGAAGCAATTAGAAAATGATAAAGAGTTATCCAATGAACTGTTTGATGAAATTATAAACAATATACAGGAAGAAATGACTGGTTTAAAAATATGCATTTCTGATAATAACAGTGAAGCAATTATTCAATCAGCGTCTCAATTGACGGGTATTCTTTTTTCAATTCCAATCAAATCCACATCATTAGTCAGTAAAATGTTAGAAATATCTGCCAGAAAATATGATCATGATTCCTGTCATGAATTATTTAACGATTTAGAAAAGAGAATAAATCGAATTGTTGAATATATTAAAACCCAAAAAATCCAATCAGAGTTAGAAAAATCATTATAAATTCAATTAATTAAACATGGCCTTATTTCTCTTTTTGGTATCTTTAGGTCGAGTAATTAATCAATTCCTACTTCTGGTATGCATGCAGTCCCAGGCAGAGCCGGCAGAGCCTGGGAACGAACCCTTTAATGGGCTCTTTCAACCCATTTTTTATCTATTAGAAACGCCATTTTTAAGTGCCTAAAATTACACTATCTTCTTCCCCAGGCTAATGTTACCCATCGTCTTAAGCCCCGATAGGGGCGACAGAAATTCCTTGAAAAATCTGTCACCCTTATTGGGGGTCGATGTCCATAGACTCATTTTCCGGGGGTATCGGGCTTTCGTCCATAACCCCGGCTAATATCTTTGAACACTTCGGGGTCACTCTGTTCACTCTTCAAATGGGAAAGTTATTAAATCGTAAATCCTAAGTAAATAAGTAAAGTAATGAATTAAAATTTTATACTTTGGAGACATCATGCCACAAAAAAAAAATTCTAAAACAAAAACATCTAAAACATCAAAAGCCACTCTTGCAAAAACCAATTCTCCTGTACAAATTGAGAATTTACAATCAATTGAAATTGATCCATTATATGTAGTAGGGATTGGGGCTTCTGCTGGTGGGTTGGATGCTTTGGAAAAATTTTTCAAAAACATGCCATCCCCTAACAATATTGCATTTGTTGTCATTACTCATTTAGACCCTTCTCACAACAGTATCCTTCCAGAATTGATTCAAAATCAAACAAAAATGAAGGTCAAAAGTATTCAAGACAGCTTAAAAATTGAGCCAGAAACAGTGTATATCGCACCACCCAATAATGATGTTGGCATGATCAATAGCACATTTCAGCTTATTGAACCTATTGAAAAATATGGATATCGTTTGCCCATTGATTATTTTTTTCAAAATCTTGCTGCAGATCAAAATGAAAAGGCCATTTGTGTTATTCTGTCCGGAATGGGTACAGATGGCACGTTAGGCGTAAAAGAAATTAAGCATGCATTCGGTATGATTATCGTTCAATCCCCTGAATCAGCGAAATATAATGGTATGCCTAAAAGTGCAATTGATACTGGCTTGGTAGATCATATCTTAGAACCTGAACAAATGCCTAAAAAGATTTTGAGGTATATTGAACAAGTCGCTACTGCAACAAAATTTGCAACAATACCTGATAATTATTCTGGGAATGCATTATCTAAAAATATGAATGAATTTAATAAACAATCTATTGATATGATGCAAAAAATATTCATTACACTGCGTAATTATACAGGACATGATTTTTCGAAATATAAAAGAAATACTATTTTTAGACGAATTGATCGTCGAATGAATGTTCATCAAATTAACAATATTGATAATTATTTTAAATATCTGCAAAAAAACAAAAATGAGATAAACAGTTTATTTAAAGACTTATTAATCGGTGTTACGCGTTTTTTTAGAGATCAAGAGGCTTTTGAAATATTAAGGCATGACGTGTTCCCCCAATTATTTGAGAACAAGCCTTTTGATTATACCATTAGAATATGGATTCCAGGATGCTCCACGGGTGAAGAAGCCTATTCAATTGCTATCATTCTTAAAGAATATATAGATCAATGCCAAAAAAATTATAATGTTCAAATTTTTGCAACCGACCTTGATTCCGATGCCATTGAAACCGCCAGAAATGGACTTTTTCCAGCTAACATTGTCAATGATGTAAGGCAGGAACGTCTTGCGCGATTTTTTATTAAACAAGAACATACATTTCAGATCAAAAAAGAAATTAGAGAACTGATTATTTTTGCACCACAGGACATTATTAAAGATCCACCTTTTACTAAACTGGATTTAATATCATGTCGTAATTTTTTAATATATATAGAAAATGATTTGCAAAAAAAAATTATCCCTTTATTTCATTATGCGCTTTCATCTGATGGCATTTTATTATTAGGCTCATCTGAAACAATTGGTGGGTTTATGGATTTATTTTCAATTATCAATAAAAAATGGAAAATCTATCAACGTAAAGAAAATGAACATGCCAAAAATTTATATATCGACTTTCCCATTCGATCATCAAACACGCATCAACCCAATCAAAAGATATCTAAAGCGCTTAAACTATCTCATGCACAATTGGTTGATCGAATATTGTTAAGAAATCTTTCGCCTGCTTGTGCATTAATCAATCACAAAGGTGAAATACTCTATATTCATGGCAGAACGGGTAAATATCTTGAACCAACGCAAGGTGACTTTCGTTCTGATATTATTCAAATGGCACGTCAAGGATTAAAATTTGAATTGCAAACTGCGATGAATAAAGCAATCCATACTAACAAAGAAATTGTTTTTGAACAGTTAACAATTGAGGGTAATGGCAATACTCAGCGTATTGATCTTAAGGTCATTCCAATTAATGAACCCGATGCCCAGCCAGATTTGTTGTTAGTTGTATTTGAGAATAGAAAAAATCCAATTCATGATAAACCAGCTACTGAAACGAATAACACAGAAAATAAAAATATTGAAGCCATGCAACATATTGAAAAAGAATTGCATTATACTAAAGAGAATTTACAAACTACCATTGAGGAATTAGAAACATCCAATGAAGAACTTAAATCGACCAATGAAGAATTACAAAGCACGAATGAGGAACTGCAAAGTACGAATGAAGAATTGGAAACTTCTAAAGAGGAACAACAATCCCTTAATGAAGAGCTACAAACAGTGAATCATGAGCTACAGGGAAAGATTGAAGAATTATCAAAGGCAAACAATGATATGAAAAATTTGTTGAATAGTTTGGAAGTCCCAACTGTTTTTCTGGATAATGATTTTTGTATCAAGAGATATACTTCACAAATCAACAAAATTATGAATTTAATTCAAACCGATACAGGACGATCTATTCATGACATTGTCATTAAAATTAAAGAGTCAACATTAATTGAGGATGCTCAAAGTGTTCTAAAGAATCTGATCTTTAAAGAACGAGAAATTCAAACCAATGATGGAACTTGGTATTTAATGAGGATTTTACCTTATCGAACAATGGAAAACGTCATAGATGGTGTGGTTGTTACATTTTTAGATATACACGAACAAAAAAAAGCCAAGAATGCAATCAATCAGTTAAACATTGAAAATCAAGATGCGCGTGAATACGCAGAAAGTATTATTGAAACACTTCAGAAACCTATTTTAGTTCTTGATAAAAATATAAACATCATCTCTGCGAATAAATCATTTTATCTTTTTTTTAATGTATCAACCCCAGATTCTAAAAATATTATTGGAAAAACTCTTTATACCTTGGAGAACAATCAATGGGATATCCCTGCACTCCGCGAACTTCTGGAGCAAATCATACCCAGAGATAATGCATTTAATAATATTGAGATTGAGCATGAATTTCCAACAATAGGCTTCAAGAAATTGTTATTAAATGCAAAACGAATTACGTCAAAAGGATCAAAGCAAGACAAGATTCTTCTGATGTTTGATGAAATAAATAAATCATAAATACTTTGAAATCCTTACTATACCCAAAATTAAAATGGGGAACTTATTTTTCGAGTATTGACTGATAAAATAAAGTATGAATTGCCATTAAGATGGCATGAAATTTGCCATAATTTACATAATAATGAAATCAAATGATGAATATATCCTGGCAAAAAGGTTTAAGATATTTTTAAATGAATGCTTTTACCAATTCATTGTCCAGGCGATTTAAATTACAATAAATTAAAGTGTCTACATTCATTGAATGACATACGTCATCTCTGACGCATCATTGTAAGAAGGGGCTTTTTCATGTTCAACTTAGATGGCATAAAAATCAAATCCATACGTTCTTTTCATCATTCATGGTGGGTTGTCTGGTGCTTGGTTAGTATCCTCAGTGTTTTTTTCAACGCTTGTACATGGATAATTCAAAAACCAATTCCTCCAAAAATTGATTTATCTTTTGAAATTAAAAAATTACAATCATTTACTGAAAACAATGAACCAATATGCTCACCGATTGAAACCAATAAACCATCATATGCTAAAAATCAATCCTTATCGTTTAATAAAATAACTTATAAAGTATTATTAACAATTGGTTCAGATAAAAACTTATGTGAATGTACAACACCATGCGGAGAGCAAATAAAAACGCCCCTGTTTCCATCTGCCATTCATATTCAAATTACAAACCATTCACAAATGGATTACCCACTTAAAGGCATGTTTATTCGATTGGTTGATCAAAACAAAAATGAATATCGTATGTCTCAATTTTATGAAATACAAGACATTGTTAATTCAAAGTTTAAATCATATTATGAATCCTTTAATGATAACAATTATCCATATAACAAAGCATTATCAACACGACTTGCTTTGAATAAAAATGAAATAAAGAATACACATCAACTTATTGAAAAAAATGGAAAAGAAATTATATTTGGCGCATATAAAAAGACGTTTAAGGCATATAAAAAATCATACGACAGAATGGCTTTTTTGGATAGTTTTAATC
>Ga0272440_1003408_pt1 | contig 11893 bp, 7 predicted proteins | sample SSMMMBAug17_FD_192440 | JGI IMG/M metagenome (GOLD analysis project Ga0272440, IMG submission 192440) | Marine sediment archaeal communities from Little Sippewissett salt marsh, Falmouth, MA, United States - SSM-MMB-Aug17 | ecosystem: Environmental > Aquatic > Marine > Wetlands > Sediment ... | reverse complement strand
GCATTAACAGGTTCAAGAATTCTCATAATTCTGTTACGAATTCCAGGATAAGAAGCTGCAGTATTAGTAAGTTGTATTCCTAATTCAGATAAATTTAAAACCCAGTAAATTAAAAGTAAAACACATCTATTGTTACCAATGTATGAAATATATTCGTATATCAAAGCTATTGATAAAAGAATATTAATAGTAATAGCTACTCCTACAAAACCTAATTTTAATATAAAGTATTCAATGCCACTATTTTTCCATTTGCATAAAATACTTTCTTGTTCATATCGGATAGAATTTTCAGCACCGTGACTTCGAAGTGGTGTTAAGCCTGTCAGAGTGTCAAGGCAAAATTGCGCCAAAGAACCTGTAAATATTCTAAATTGTAAATCACGTTCTTTTAAAAATGGTAAAGCTGCAAAAGGTGTTATCACTGCTGTTAATCCTATTATTATAGGAAGTACAGGATGAGTTGGCATTAACCAGATAATTCCAATTACTGTTATCATTATTTGAATAATAAGTTTATACAAAGATGAAAGGATATCTGGTAATTTTCTTATCAGTCGCATGTCATGGATTCGTTGTGCAATATCAGCATTTGGTCTGCTATGGAAGTATTGACTTCCTAATTTAGGAATTTTAGAAAGAAATTTAAGTCGCATGTTTATTTCAAATCGGCGACCCATTTGTAATTTTGCTGCATTTATTGGCCATTCAATAAAAAGGACAGCAACAAAAAAAATAAACATAGATAAGATCGTAAAGGACTGATGATTTAAATGCTCTCCAATTTCAAGACCAACAGACATAAATCCCATCAAAATTAATGCTTCAATTGATATATTAAATGCAGCAAGAGTCAATCCAATACCAAGAACCATTGGCAATAATTTGGTTTCTGATACAATCTGCTTATAAAACTCTTCTTCAGGTTTGCTTTCATTTTTATTAATTTTTGATTTTGTGTCATTTGATAATAATTTATTTGAATTTTCAGTTTTATTATCTTTTGCATAGCATTTATCTTTTAAACCTTCAAAGTGGATTAATATGGCACCTTTTAAAACTAAAGTTTCACAATTTTTTATGTCATCATTTGAAGGAAGAACTGAAAAATAGTCATCAGGAATAATTTTCTCTTTTGGATTATTTATAGAGCAATCGTAATAAGTTTTCAAAATTTTTTCAGCATTATCACCAGTTAAAAAAGAATCAGAAGTAACAATTGTTTGTAATACTCGTACAGATGCATCAAGTGTTGCCATTTTTCGCCAGTCATCACAAGTTTGAGCTTCTCGAATAAGACTATCAATTTCTATTGGTTTAATTTTTAAATCTAACATACGCCTTTGTAAAGGCTTTGAAAAAAAATTTGTTTTTGTGTACTCATGCCATGTTTTTGTATCAACAACATGTTTGTATGGATATATAGTTTGAAGAAATCTTGTTTTTGGTATCCATAATCTACCAACAGTGGGGTCCATAACTTGAACCATTTTTCCAAATGTGTTCCAGACAACAACAAAATGAGTAAAGCCATCTGGTAAATAAACAACAACGATTGCTGGTAATGCTTTTGTTTCAGACAGTAACAAATGATCACTTTGAATTATAACTTGTTCAGCATCAAGTCCCAATTGACAGGCTATATCTTCAATTGTATCAATTGATGTACCAGAAACATCGGTCTGGCAGGCAGTCCTGAGATTTTCATAGTTTGCTGAAATCCGAAAACCTTCAAGAACTGATTTTAAGGCTGCAGGGCCGCAGTCCATAGAAGATGTTTGAATGACTTCTGGCACAAAAAAACGTGATTTTGAATTATTAAAGTTAAATAGATTCAATCTAAAATATTTCTTTCATCTATAATTTTTGAGTTTTTAGTTTATGTAATAACTGCTTGAAAGGTGTAGTCTTAGTAATTTCAATTTTTACAAAGCCTTTAGAACTTTCATGTAATTTTGTTTGATTATTTGAATCTTGTATTGACTTTAACCTTACAACAAGAGTATTTTCTTCAATATTTGGAATACTATTAATAACAATAACCTTTATACTTTCAGATAATTTTCCCTGTTTTGTTGAGGGAAAGAAAAATCCTTTTTGGTTTTGCAGTATTTTATTTTTCATTTCTATTGGAAATATTGCAGTGATTAAGTTTTGCCTATGCTCTTTTGTTCTCCCTGGCCCATCAAAGGTTGAGATTAATTTTTCTGGATAATTGTCAACTTTTGCCTGAATACTACTTTCAAAAATAGGGTTTTGTGAAAAAAAGAACCAGACATTCCAGGCAAGCAATAATATTGAAGCAATAGTTAATATAATCATCACTGTCTTGGGATGATCTTTTTCCATTGATCTTATTGTTAGAGGAAATGGACGAGGCATAATATAATCCTTTATCTTAAAAACTATAAATGTGCTACAATGATAATACCAGCATCATTTTCTAGTACACAATTTAAAACTATTTCAAAAGTATTTGAATCCAGAGGCATAAAGCTTTCATCAAATATCATCAAATCTGGTTTTTGTAGTAAAGCTCTTGCAATAAAAACTCGACTTTGCTCACCATGAGAAAGCTGCCATCCAGTTTCTCCCATCATCTGCTCAAATCCTTGAGGCATTTTTTCCAAAAGATCTCCCAGTCCAAGCTTCAAACAAATATTTTCTGCATTTTTTAAATCTTCCTGGCCTGGTGGCCATGACTTTCCCATTAGAAGATTAAAAGCAAAAGATCCTGTAAATATATAATTTTCATGAAACTGAGGAGAAAGTACGACATGTCTTCGCCAATTAATGGATCCGATTTGACTGGATTCATAGCCTTTTAAAAAAATTAGCCCTGAGTCAGGTGATCTCTGGCCAGAAATAATAGATGCCAGAGTTGATTTTCCTTCTCCTGAATGACCTTCAAGTAATATTCTATCCCCTTTTAAAAGTGTTAAGTCTGGAATTTCAAGTTTAAAACTGTTTTCTTTAATGTAGCTATATGAAATATCTTTCATAACAATTAAAGGTTTTATTGATTTTTTTAAATCAATTGTTTCATTATTTTGTGGTATTTCTTTTTTATATCTGACTGCTGAATTAAACAAAGGTTTAACCTGTTGCCATGAACATAAAAGAAACACAAAAGAAGAAAAGCCACTTATCAAAAGACTGAAAGCCTGGTAAGCAATTATAATGCCTCCAAGGCTTATCAATAAATGATGTATTGACTGAGGTTTACACAAATATAAAAAAGCAATACTAACAATCATCCAACCCCGTGTCAGTCCAGGATTTAAAATAAGTGTAATAAAGTCCATTTTTTCAGATAATTGTTGATATTTATTTAGTTCAATATCTTCTTCATCATGCCATTTATCTATTTTCTCCTGTACAAGTCTAGTGCTATAACCAGCCAGACGTTCAACCATATTATTTGTCATATTTCTGAAGTGACTAACCCAGGTATTTGTAAAATAATAGTTTATAAAACAAAAAGCAAAACAGCAAACCAACCATGATATTAGAACAAAGCTTATTTTTAATCCACACCCAACATAAAGTAAGTATAAAGAAATAATAAAATTTATTATACAAATAATTATATCAAAACTACCATCAATTGCCATAGATTCAAAAGCTTCAGACTCCATAAGTCTTCCCATGAATTGGCCGGGACCTTCATTGCGTATTTCATCTTGTTTTAAATGCATTGCTCCAAAAATGAGGCGCTGCTTAAAAAAGGTTCCAGTATTCATTGAAATCTGACATTGGCACCATTGTGAATATAATTTAAATGGAATAACAGACAATAAAAGTAAAGCCCATATTGAAAATAGTTCCAGGTTATAATTAATTTGAAAAATCATTTTTCCAATAATAAACCAGGAAAAAATCATCATAACATTTGAAATAAATTCACATGTAAGCATTGAAAAAAAATATCTGGGTATACGAATATGACTTAACCATGTTAAAAAGTCTGCACCAGGAGAAAGGCTTAATAACCAACATCCATCGATAGATACATTTCCCAACTTTTGAATTAACATAGCTTTATATGCTGATTCTCTTTGATTATTTGGCAACTCAGTTTTGTTTAAAAGCTTTTCAATAGATTCTTTTTCAGGTTTTTCCAGATTAGAGCATATGAGATTTTTTATTATTTCTACATCTAATTTTATCACTTTATAGTCTGGTGCTATTATTGAAATTCGCTTCCAGCCACCTTTTAGAATAGCAAAGAAGTAAGGCTGTTTTTCTTTATCAAAAACGCGAATAATAGCTGGTCCAGCGTTCATAATCATATCTTCAATTTGAGAGTATTTTGATTCAACAGAAGTAGATTCAAGGCCAGATTTAAAAGTTAAGTCTTCAAACCATTGATCTAAAGAATTATTATCCCAAGTTTTGGGTGTATCAAACTCAGGTAAAGGCTCTGGAATGAGACCAGATTTTTGAATTAATGCATTAACAGCTTCACTTAATCTTTCAAGAGGCCATGCTACTGTTAACAATTGTTTAGACATTTATTTTTTTTCCCAATGTAAATTTCCTTTGCCTTTCATCTCTATGATCCATTTTATCTCCAAGTTTTTTACTGAAAAGCATTTGGGATTCAACTATTGAAGGTTTGTTTTTTTCATTATCATTCATTTAATATTCCTTTCTTCTTGAGTAAAAAAACCTTAAAGATATTGAAATAAATCTGATGCAAATCCATTTGAATTCGTTGATATCAAATTTTTTAATATGTTGCTATATTTAAAGGGAGCTAATGTAATATTGAAAACTATTTTTTATTGTTTAAAAATGGAATTTATTATATTAGCTGAACATGATAGATGTCAATATTTTTAATGATATTCTTCTTTATACAATTACGCGAAAAAAAGTTGAAATCTCACAGATAAATTACTTTTTATCTCTTGCGGATAAGGTAAAAGAATTTGAAGGAAAATAATATCTTGAAAATAACATGCTTACTGCGATTAAACATTTATTGGTCCGACCCCATTTCAATATTTCAATAATAACAAATTGATTATTGACAATTTTTAATTTTATTTAAATTTCTTTTCTACCTTTATTGATAATTGTGTGTTTTCATCTTTTTGGGTTTTTTTACACAAATTTTATTTTTACTTATAAAAAATTATTTTTTCTCTTAATTAAAAGTACTTATTCTATAATTTATTGTACTATGAATTGCATAGCGCTATGTCCAAAGATATAAACACGAGCTTTTTCATACGTTTTCAAGACTTCAATACGTCTGACTGACAAATGAAAAATTCCAATATAATTCATATTTAGAAATCTTAGGTAAAAATCTATTACCCGACTAACCCCCATAAAAAATATTGAGTCATTTCCCCCAATTTCAATAAATTTATTAGAGAGATAAGTTCTTTATTTTATTAGTTATTATATTTTTAAAACCTGGCATATATCTTGATATATCTAAATTTAAATTATAAAAAATTTAAGATTGCTATCACATTTTTCCACCAAGCCCTATCAATATATTACAATTTATAACAACTAATATATCAATAATAATATATCGCATTACCATTAGGATGCATACATATCATGAATTTGTAAGCTATGGCATACATATTGCTTGAGAAATATTTCATGTTATAAAATCTAACATGCTTTTAAAGGAGTGTGTCATGCAAAATAAATCAAATAATTTTATAAAGCAATTTCCGATAACAAATCCTATCACAGCATTTATTGGGGAGAACAGCGGTGATGAGTTGTTGTTTTTATCTCAGGATTTTAATGTTATGTCATTTGAATTATTGGATGAAATGAAAATGAAAAATCGAAAAAGAACTTATAAAAAATTTTACAATAAATATTCAAATATAATTTCAAATATTAATGCTGATAATTATAAAAAAGTCCTAATGCCTATGACAACTGAAGAGTCAGATATGGATAATATAGCTTTAAAGGTATACATTTAATTTTTTGTTATAAATTAAATTAATTATATAATACAGTGTAGATATCTAAAAATACAAACTTAAAAAAGAAAAATAATATAATTTAAATTGTTCATTATCAATAATTGAAAAAGATTAGTTCTAAAAAAGGTTCAAAAGTTGCACATGAAGAAAAACAATCATTTATTAATGGCAAACTTTATAGCTTTATTGTCTATATATTGCTCAATTAGTAATTCTTTGTGTAAAAGATTTATTAACATAATTTTTTTTAAAGGACTATCGCAAATGAACCAAACTAATATATACATTGTTGATGATGATATATTTTTATCAAAGATGATAAAGATATCACTTAATAAATTATTCAAAGTAAAAAGTTTTGAAAAAGCTGAGGATGCTATTTCTTCTATAGTTTTAGAAAAACCAACATTACTTTTATTAGATATTGAATTGCCTGGAATGAATGGCATACAAGCATTAAAAGAAATTAAAAGTGTTTCACCTGAAACAGTAGTTATGATGCTTACAGGTAGAGAAGATATTGATTTAGTTGTAACAGCAATTAAAAATGGTGCTTCAGATTATATTGTTAAACCAGTTGATTCCAAGACATTAGTCGCCAAAATAACAAAAGAATTAAAGAATATTAAAATTAAAAATGAATTATGTCAGATGCAGGAAATACTTCTTAAAGAGAATTTCCCATACATCATTGGAGAAAGTGAACAGATATCTGAAGTAATGGCTGTTGTCAAAAAAGTAACAGAAAGTAAAGAAACCTCTGTCTTAATATCAGGTGACACTGGAACTGGTAAAGAACTTATAGCAAGTACAATACATAATCGAAGCCCTAATTCCGATGGCCCTTTTGTCCCACTCAACTGTGCAGCAATACAGGATACTTTATTTGAAAGTGAACTATTTGGTTATGTTAAAGGTGCATTTAGCGGTGCTTTAACTTCTGGCAAAAATGGACTTATCGAAGCTGCTGAAAATGGTACTCTTTTTTTAGACGAAATAAGTGAATTATCACTAAATTCACAAGCTAAACTACTTAGATTTTTGGACTCAGGAGAATATTATAAAGTTGGTGGAACAAAAAAGAAAAAAACTAATGTTCGTATAATCTCAGCCAGTAATAAAAATCTTCTAGAAATGATTGAAAAAAAAGAATTTAGAGAAGACTTATATTATAGGCTTGCAGCGATTAAAATTATTGTACCTGCTTTAAATGAACGACGTGATGATATTCTTCCAATTGCCAGACATTTTTTAGAGACATTTAATAAAAAATTATCAAAAAAAATTAAGTGTTTTTCTCAACAAGCTGAAAGTACTTTAGAATCATATAACTGGAAAGGTAATATTCGAGAATTAAGGAATTGTGTTGAAAGAGGAGTTCTTCTTTCAAACACCACAGAAATACAGGTACAGGATCTTGGAATACATGAAAATAAACAAAATTTTAGTTTAAAGCATAGCAGTAAAGGCTTTCCTGAATTATCCAATCAGGGTATTGATTTTAATGCAATACTTCAAAATATTGAGTTGCATTACATAAAAAATGCTCTGGATATTACAAATGGTAATGAAACAAAAGCGGCTATACTTCTCAATTTGAGCAGGGATAAGTTCAGGTATCGCCGCTCAAAAAATGGATTATAACTAAATATCTCAATAAAAAACTTAAGGTATTTAGTTAATTATAAGAAACATCCAACAGATAGGTGAAGCATTGTGTATTCTCATTTTTTAACTACTTTGCCATTCCTCTAGTGGATACGTTTTTTATTATATGTTCTTTTATTAGTTATTTATTTTCGGAAAATAATATATTTATTCTGAATGAATCATTAATAATTCTCATTTTTCTGTATTGATTAAATTTATTGTTTTTTTTCAGAACAACTACACTTAAAAGTCAATTGTAACTTTAAAAACGTTTTATATTAAACTACTTAACTTCTGCTTTTATATTTTGCTTTTTTTACTGCAATTCATTTTCACAATTATATTTTGAAACTGAGTTTATTCTTTTTAAGGGGCTACTGTGTCAACGCACAGTTTAACTTTTGGCAGGGCAAATTTGTAGAAAATTCTTTATTTAGTTTAATAAATAGAAAACTATACATTTTGCTCTGTCATAAGTTTTAAATACTTTATCAAAAAAAGTAAACTCTTCAACTAAACCATAGAATATTCATATAAATATAATATGTTATTTTTTGTTAATTGTTTATAATTTATCATTATTAGTAAATAATCTTAATAAATAATTATTGTTTATTATTATATTATATAATTGTATATTTTGCATTTTTACAGAGATATAGATTCATTTATTATAAAATTATTAAGTATTTATTAATATATAACATTGTTAATATATATAACTTTTGCTTAGAAAATATATATTTTTGACAATTAAAAATATATTTTTTAATAATTTAAAAAACGTTAATTTTAAGGAGATTATTATGAAAGGCACTGTAGATACAAAAATTCCTTATTTAACTTCCCTAAGTTACATACAAAATCAACAATTGAACAATGATAACATGAAAAGCCAGGAAGCTTTAACAAAGTCTATTGACCATATTTCCAGTGGTTTGCGTGTTATCAATGCCAAAGATGATCTAGCAAGTTTTGCAATCGCAGATCGCTTTGACATTCAAACACAGGGATTAAATAAAGCTATCCAAAATACCAATGAGGCTTTATCTGCAGTACGAGTCGCAGAAGCTTCTTTAAATGAGTACATTGATATTTTAGGGTATATGAAAGAACTGGCTGAAAAAGCATCAAATTCAAGCATTGATAATAGTGATCGAAAAACTCTTCAAGAAGAGATGGGAGTACTTCAAGAACGCTTAAAAAATATTTCTGATGAAACATCTTTCAGAGGACGCCAGCTACTTGATGGTTCGTATAACTTTCAAGAAATTCAAATTGGTGAAACAGCGGGGCAAATTATGAGCATTTCGATGAAATCCGCAAGGCCAGATCAGATAGGTTTACATCAACTAATTTCTGAAGGGGGAATTAACGATGCTGGTAATTTTAGAAGTGCTTTATACGCAGCAATAGACAATGGAATAAGTGAATTGGATAACTTTACAGTCCAAGGTTTTTTGGGATCAGAATTAATAGAAATACCAGATTATTCAGATGCCAAACAAATTGCGGAATTAATAAACGAAAAAATTGATATAACAGGTGTGGAAGCCTCTGCCAAAACCTATGCAAAAATATATAATTTATCAAAAACTGGGGATGTTTCTTTTATACTTCATGGTGCATCGGAAATTCAAGTATCTGCAACAATTGAATCAACTGATGATTTAACTCCCCTTTATGAAGAGTTTGAATCAAAATATCCTCTATCACATATAACTCCTAAATTATCAGCAGATAAAGATGCGATTTATTTATATGCTGAAGAAGGTGAAAATACTGGTATTGAAGATTTCGACAATACTTCATTTCCTACACTAATAAAATTTGCAGGTCTACAACCTGATGGAAAAACAATTGCAGGCACTGAAAATACTTTAATAAGTGATATTCAAGGTTCAATATTGGTGGGTGGATATGTTGAGTTTAATTCTGATGAACCATTTATACTGTTCACGGGTTCTGGAACAGCATTGTTTTATGAAAAAAATGCAACACAACTCCCTAATCTTAATGCTCTTGATAGTATAGACTTATCTTCTATAGAAAATGCCAATGATGCTTTAGAAATTTTAAATAGTGCCAATAATTATGTGGAAAAAATTCAATCTGATATTCAAGCATATGAAAGTGGATTTGAATCAATAGTAAATAGATTAGAGGCTGCATCTGAACAAGCAGAAGATTCAAAGCATAGAATTGTTGGTCTGGATATGGCTGAAGAAACATTAAAATTATCAAGTGCAGCAATTCATATTCAATCTCAAAATGCCTTGATAACTCAGGCAAATAAATTATTACCAGAATATTCTCTCTTTTTAGTTAGACAATAATAAATATTTTTTATGTTGTACCTTGCAGTACTTAAAAAAATTTCTTTTGGAGAGTATAGTATGATTTATCTATACAATTTACTGAATAAATATTTTTTTCAGGAAAAATATCATATGATCTCAAAGTTGTTGTTTAAGAATTTCTGCTTTATTATCTTTTCTATTTCATTAGTATTTTCAGCTTCTTTTAATTTACACGCAACAATAAATAAAGCTGCAACAGGTGCAACACATTCTCTCGCAGTTACCACAATTGGTACTGTATATTGTTCAGGTTCTAATGATTTTGGGGAATGCAATGTAGGTGGTTGGAATAATATCACACAGGTTGCTGCTGGAGAATTTTTTTCCATTGGTTTAGATACTAATGGTGATGTTTTTTGTGCAGGCTTGATAGATTATAATCCCTGTGATGTTTCTGCTTTTTCTGCTCCAAATATTGTCTATATTGCAGCAGGATCAACTCATGTCGTTGGTATAGATGATAATGGAGATGTCATTGGTGTTGGAAGCACTAGCTATGATAAATTAAATGTTGGAAGCTGGGAAAACATAATTCAAGTTGCATGTGGGCAAAATCACACTGTTGGATTAAAATCTGACAATACTGTTATTTGTACTGGAAATAACTACAGAGGACAATGCGATGTCTCTTCATGGACTAATATAAGCCAGATTTCAGCAGGTTTGCAATTTACTATTGGGCTTCAATCAAACAATATTATATTTACAGGTTGGAATAATTTTAATCAGGATGATTTTACAGGATGGCCCCAGGGAAGTATTAACAATATTTCAGCTGGTTATGAGCATACTGCCGCTGTTGATTCTTCAAATAATGCATGGGCAACTGGACTTAATAGTGATAGTCAATGTGAAGTTGATTCATTTCCAGACATTGTCACAGTTGTAGGAGGTCCAAAAAATACAATTGGCATTCAAGAAAATGGAGAAATGTTTGTTGTTGGATCTGAAAGTTATGGGGTAAATAATTTAGAAGGTTTTCAACTCATCAATCACTATCCAGTAGCTGTTGCAGGTTCTATTTCCATGTACGAAGATTATTCAGAAACAACTATAGATTTGTTATCCCTTGCAACAGATTATGAAAGCCAACCCCTTACAGTAGTAATTACTAATCCTATAGCATCAAATGGAAGTGTGATTAATAATATAGATGGTACTTATACCTATTATCCAGATACACACTATCATGGCTCTGATAGCTTTACTTATACAGTTACTGATAACCAGGTACACAATTATACAGGTACAGCCATTGTTTCAATTTCTGTGACCCCGGTAAATGACCCTCCAGATTATTCATGTGCTCAAAGTATTACACTTCTTGAAGATCATGGTCTTTATACAGAAATTGCATGGGCATGTGACATTACAACTGGTGCATACAATGAAAGTGATCAATCCCTTTCCATTACCTGGACATGTTCTGATGAGTCATTATTTTTAACTAAACCAACACTTACCCCCTCAATTTCAGACACAACCGATTTAACTTTAAATTACGCATTTGGAGCTGATGAAAATGGAGTTATAACACTTACAGTAGTTTTATCAGATGATGGCGGATTGGATTATCAGGCTTATGGTGCAGCAGATACGATTACCCGCTCATATTTATTGAAATCTCTTGCTGTTAATGACATCCCCACATTGACTGCAACAAATCTTACTATTCTTGAAGATGCAGTTTCACAATTTTATACCACCTGGGTAAGCAATTTTGGTCCTGGTGCATATAATGAACTTAGTCAGACTGTATCATATACATTTACAAATGATAATACCTCTCTTTTTACCAGCCAGCCATTTCTTGACATTTCAGGTACAACAGGTTCCATGTCATACACATTAGTAACAGATATGTTTGGAGAATCAAGCTTTACTGTTGTTGTATGGGACGATGGAGGCACGGATCTC
>Ga0272440_1003407_pt1 | contig 11895 bp, 8 predicted proteins | sample SSMMMBAug17_FD_192440 | JGI IMG/M metagenome (GOLD analysis project Ga0272440, IMG submission 192440) | Marine sediment archaeal communities from Little Sippewissett salt marsh, Falmouth, MA, United States - SSM-MMB-Aug17 | ecosystem: Environmental > Aquatic > Marine > Wetlands > Sediment ... | reverse complement strand
ACTCAATAGTTCTCTCCTCTTCATGAGCACTATTGAGTCTGCTCTCAAGTTCTAGTATGAACTGCTTGAGCTGTGATACCTCGCTTACCAAAACCTGTGAGAACTCATTTTGTGCTTTTGCTAAAAATGACTGTTGTGTCTGATGGAGTATGTTCATCACTATGTAGAGAAGAAGTGATATAAGAAGAGGAAAGAGTGACTCTTTGAGTACTAAGACAAGATTGACACTCTCAGGCTGCAAGATGAAATGAACAACACTTGCAATAGCGCCTATGCCCAACATAAGAGGAGCATAGTTGAGTTTATTTGGCTGCTTTAAGATTGCAACCTGACGTAAAAAAAGAAGTGCCATGAACACAAATGCTACTATGAGTTCAGTGTCAAACATGCTGACTCCTATTGTAAAATAAAACTATTGTATCATCTTTTGTTATAAAACGATTTTCATTAACTCACTTGGATGTCTTAAAAGTGTATGATGATCTGCATCTGGTGTAAATCCCCAAGTTGCAAACAGCGACTCTATGCCCGCGTTTTTAGCGCTTAGCATATCTTTTGAGTTATCACCAACCATCCAGGCTGCGTCACGTCCCTTCTCATACTTGTAACTATCAAGAATTTTATGAAGCATCTCAGGACTTGGTTTTGAAGCGCTTACTCTGTCTGCTCCTACTATCTCATCAAAAAGTTTGGCAACTTCTAAAGCGCCAAGCATTCTGTTTGCAAACTTTGTTGGTGCATTTGTAGCTACTGAGAGTTTAATATCTGCACTTTTTAACTCTTCAAGCATATCTGCTATACCATCATAAAGGTAGGGACTCTTTGTACACTGCTCTTCATAATGTGACTCAAAAGCTATCATATCTGGCTTTTCATAAGTTTCAGTCCCATAAAAGAGCTTTGGAAGATTTCTAACTTCCATATTTATAGCCTCAACAACAAAATCTTCAGAGAGCGGTGGTAGAGAGTATCTTGTCTCTCTTACGTAATTAATAGAGATAGTAATATCTTTTTTAGAATCAATTAGTGTGCCATCCATGTCAAATATAATAATTTTTTGCATTACTTCATCTTCTCATATATCTCTAAGAGTGCATCTACAAAAGTGTCACTATCATTTGGACATCTACAGACTCTATACTCTTTAAATCCCAACTCTTCAGCAACTTCTCTATACTCTATTTCAAGCTCAAAATCTGTCTCAGAGTTATCTATGGTAAAGGCTATTGGAAAGATGATAACACCACGATTACGTACAGTTTTTAGCTTATCTTCGAGTGAGGGTGTGAGCCAAGCCATAGGTCCTACTTTTGACTGATAAGCAAGATGGGACTTGTGAAACTTCATCCCCTCCTCTAGCATCATCTGCTCCAAAATCTTCACATGTTTTTCAACATGCCTTTGGTAAACATCACCCGCATCAACTATCTTTTGTGGCAAGCCATGTGCTGAAAATATAATGTCAAAATCATTATAATCATCATTTCCAACACTATTTTTTATACTCTCTAAAATAGCTCTGTTGTAAGTGGAGTTTTCAAAAAAGTGTTTTATCTCAACTAAGATGGCATTGCCACCCATGTCATGGTACATTCTCTCAAAATCCTCTAAAGAGGACTTTGTAGTCGTTGTAGAGTACTGAGGATAGAGGGGAATAAGGTAAATCTTCTCAACCTCTGCCTTGTTTAATTTTTCTATTACCTCATTTGCAAATGGCGGTGTATAGCGCATGACAAAGTCTACTATTACATCTTGACCTACTCTCTCTTGCATTTTTGCAACAAGATTTTTAGTGTGCCCTACTATTGGAGACTTCCCTCCAAGCTCTCTGTATATCTCTTGTGAAGATTCTACTCTTGTAAAAACTATCATCCCACCAACGAACTTACGCAAGAGATTACTTTTCATCGTTAAGATGTTCTCATCTGCAAACATATTTTTTAAAAAGAGCTCGACCTCACTTAGGTTATTTGGTCCGCCCATGTTAAGTAGAACTATCGCCTCTTTTGCCATTGTTATTCTAATCCTCTTTTACTCGTAAACTAACTTCATACATAAACTCTTGTAAGGGAAGCATATCTTCATATATCTTATAAAGGGTATCGATTAGCTTTTCACCATCTGTGATTAAGTCCGGGTTTAGCCTTTTAAAAGTCGCCATACCCTTGTAGAGGCTCAAATCTGCATGACTCATATCTGCCCTAAAGCCTCTTGGATAACGTTTATACCCTTTCTCTAAATGTGTATACTCGCTATCTTTTGCCTTTATATCTTGTAAAATACTCCAAAGCCTCTCTCTTTGGGCATCATCAAGTATGTACTCTCTAAATGCATCCAACATCGGTTTTTCAAACCAGCGAACACCAACAGCTACCATAAGCTCCTCTGGCGAGAAGTGCATATAAAAAGCAGAACTCTGCATGCGCTTTGTTTTGCCTTGCCAAAATATAACACCGATACGATGTTTTATGGGAGCTTTATTTGCTCCCATTCGACGAGTATCTCTGTAAATTCTGTAAAGAGATTTGTTGATTTTTGGCTCTGCGTTAATTGTGGGAACAAGTGCTTGAAGGTGCTCTCCCATCTCAACAACAAAAGCACGTGATGGCTCTAAAATGAGTTTTATATACTCCTCTTTATGTGCATCAAACCACTCTTTGTTGTTATTTTTCTGGATTTCTTTTAAAAATTTGAGTGCATCTTTACCAAAACCACTAAACTCCACACTGCTACCTTAGACAATCTTTCTGTTTCTAAACGCCAGAGCGATAATAATAAAAATAATCGTGTATGTCACTGGCACAAAATCTGGAATAGGAACCGGGTCACCTTTTGCGTATGAGTGCATACCTGCAAGGTAGTAGTTTACTCCAAAATATGTCATAAGCACTGATGTAAATGCAAGCAGTGAGATGACACTAAAGTTAAACTCACTGTAGATATTTTTAATAAATCTAAGGTGAATTACAACAGCATAGACTAAAATAGTTACAAGAGCCCAAGTCTCTTTTGGATCCCAACCCCAGTAACGCCCCCATGACTCATTTGCCCAGACACCACCTAAGAAGTTACCAAACGTAAGTAGTACTAAACCAACCATAAGACTCATCTCATTTATGGCATTTAGTTCTTTAATAGAATTTGCAATTTGATTCTCGTTTTTCGTAGTTTTTACCATAAAAAGTATGAGTGTAATGAAACCAAGAAGTGCTCCCAAACCTAAGAAACCATATGAAGCTGTAATCATACTCACATGAATACTCAACCAATAAGAGTTAAGTACTGGTACAAGGTTTGTTACTTGTGGATTCATCCAGTTTAAATGTGCCACAAAAAGGATAAGTCCTGTAAGTATAGAGGTTGCAGCCAGTGTAATTGGTGAGCGTTTTGAGAAGATAAACCCAGCAAGAACCGTTGCCCAGCCAATGTAAATCATAGACTCATATCCATTGGACCATGGAGCGTGTCCAGAGATGTACCAACGAAGTGCAAGACCTATTGTATGAACTATGAAAAAACCTATGAGCAGGTAAAGTGCTGTTTTTGTAAAAAGTGCCATTTTAATCTTAGGATTGATAATATTGGCAAAACTTAAAATAAGTAGAATAAAGCCCATAAGCAAATAGTACGGGTAGATAGTCTCAAAAATATTCGCCTTGTTATAAAACATCTCTGCTTTTATCTTACTCTCACTTGGATAGACTGCTGCACCATACTCTTTTTGATATGTAACAAGCTGATTTAAGGCTGCATCACTCTTGCCCCAATTACCACTAGCTAAAGAGTCATCAACAGCAGTAAAATACTCTATAGCTATCTTACGTAAGGCTTCAGCCTCTTGCATAGGAAAGCTTTGTAATGCTTCAATAGTGGCAAACCATTTGTTATTTGCATCATCCATTTTTGGCCAAATTTTTAGAAGTGAACCTGTAAAAATCATATAAACTACATTGACTTGTTCATCCACTTTTAAAACAGCTTTATCAAACTTGTTTCTATACTTTGCCTCTTTTCTTGTAGCCTCATCCACTTGCTCGGCCAACTTGTAGCCTCTAATATTTTGCGGGTCTTCAAAAAATTGTGAAAACGAGACATATTTAGCATCTTTTTGCGCACCTATAGCTTCATTTACAAGTGGATCTTTTGTACGAATTATTTTAATATCTCTGTATACATCAGGACGAATCATCATCCCTAAAATAACTTGATTTGGTGTCAGTTTTTGTGTTCCAACCTGGAGTGAAGAGTCTCTATATATTTTTGCTAAAACTTCTGTTGCAAGAGTATCCATAGGCTTCATACGACCTTGTGTATCTTGCACAATAAGCGTTCCAAATTTATCTGAGTGCTCTTTGTTAAAAGATAAAATAGTTTTAATCGCAGGGTCAAGTGAACTCTCTGCCTTACTTGGCACAGCTGTAAAAGCAAGCAGAGCAGTTACTAAAAATGCTCCAACTTTTTTTGCTTCACTCGCTTTTTTTGCTTTGTCTGCTAGACGCGAGAATCTATGCTGTCTTGAAAAAAGTGACCAGAACATTCCAAGTCCTAAAAGTGCATATCCGATGTACGAAGGCAATGTTCCTGGATCATGATTTACAGAGAGGACTGTTCCACCCTCATCCTGGTCATATGAAGCTTGAAAAAATCTATACCCTCTATGCTCTAAAATATTATTCATAAAAATTCTATACGGCATATTTAATCCCTCTTCTGAGTCTATTAAAATAACTTCACTCGCATAGGATGCCGGACTCATAGAACCAGGATAACGATCTAGTTGAAAGTCAAGTAGTTTTATTGAAAATGGTAGCGCTAACTCTTTTGCACCATAGGAGATATGCACATCAACACCGTTTAGGTCTAAATGAGACTCCTCTCCGATGACACCTTTACGTCCATAAACAAAACTCTCAGCACTTTTACCATCTACATTCACTGCAAATTTAAACGCCTCAAGACCATTTGATTTTGCCTTTGCTTTAGGGTCACTTACTATCTTCTTACTTGCATGTGGCATGTAGTTACGTAAGACAAAGCTTCCTAAATCTGTGCTATAAAGTACTCTTGTGTTAAAAGGCTCTGCATCATTCGCAGCTAAATTTCCTTGTGATCTGTCATCCATTTTAAAGTATGAGAGCTCCATCTCATGCTTCATGTAAATAGCATCATCTTTCATAAAGAGTGTAATAACAGGTTTATCAAACGTCTCACCCGACATAAAATCAATTATGAAAGTTCCCGCATCATAGAATTTCCCTTGCTCTAAAGCTATTGGTTTTCCTTGTTCACCTGCTGTTACCATCATATTTGCAACAGCTTGACCATTTTTATCTTCAACAAGCTCTTCAATAGCATCTGGAATGTACTCAACAAGTTTAACTTCAACATTTTTTCCATCGACTTGTAAAGATGCATCTAAAGAGTTCTGCTTACGTTTTGAGAGATAGACTATCTCTGAGTGTTCTGCCTTTTGTTCACCAGCAACAGCACTCACACTAAAGTAGTTGTCTGAACTTGTCATACTTGAGGCAGTTTTCCCCTCACGAATATGCATAGTCCCCTCATACCCTACAAAACGTGTTATAGCAGCACCAAGTAAAATCACTAAAAACGAGAGGTGGAAAAGAAAAATAGGTGCTTTTTTTACTGTATACATTTTATACTTTAAAATGTTGAGTGTAAGATTGATAGCCAAGAGTCCTAAGAGTACCTCAAACCAAAGCGCATTGTAGATTTCAGCCTTTGCTGTAACTGTTCCAAAGTCATTTTCAACAATAGTCGCATAGCCAATTGAGAAAGCGAAGATAAGCATGAGTGTTGCCATTGTCTTCATGGATTCCATGATAGAGAGGAGTTGTTTCATAAATATACCTTTTTGTAAAAAAATAATTGTAGTTAAATAAGGATAATACAGAGTGACAAAAACAAAAAGAGACTACTCTTTTGCTTTTTGTGCAGAGAAATCTATACCAGTTTCAAGTAGTTTGTTTTGGGGAACTTTTTTTTGTACTTTTTTCATTACATTTACAGGTCTGTCCATTTTATAAAGTTCTGTTTTTATAACATTACCTTTAGCATCAAACCACTTTTTCACTCCCTCTTTATAGTTGTTTTTATACATCACTTCACTAAAAAGACGACCTTCATAGTCATACTCTTTTTGTAAGCCCTCTTTTTTATTGTTTACATACTTTACAATTTGTGCGAGTTTTCCATTGTCAAAGAACTCTTTTTGCAAACCCTCTTTTTTATCATTTATGTAAAATACTTCATGTTTTATTTGACCACTACGAAAGTAAGCGCGTTCTAGACCATTAAGCTTTCCATCTGAGTAAAAAAGGTCTGAGAGCTTGTAGCCTTCTTTGTCATACCAAACAAGTTTGCCATCACGTTTATTATTGACATAATTAACACTATATGCAAGTTGCCCCATTTCATAATAAACTTTTTGTACCCCATGCTTCACACCTTCACGTTTGTCTGTATGTGTACCGTCAATATAGTTTGTTTCAGCCTTAAGTGCACCATGTTCAAAGTATGTTTTTACGAGTTCGGCACTCAGGTTACTTGAGAAAAGAGAAAAGACTAAAAGAGTTATCAGTGAGCTATTCATAGAGGTTGTATCCTTGATGCGGTAGATTTTAGGGAGTTCATATCTGTTAAAACAGTAAAAAGTGTTCTAAAAGATAGTAACTCACCTCAAAAGAGGCAAGCAGAGAGGAAGTGTTTACTTCCACCCTTTTGTAACAATCTCTGAAGATTTGTTGTATGGGTACTTTTTCACTAACTCTTTGATAGATAGTTTTTGATCACCACCTCTCATAAAGTGTGCAAGTGTTACAGAAGCCCAGTAGTCATTAGCATACTCAGTGCCTTCAAGTTGTAATGGTACACCTTTTTCATTTACAGTGTGACAAGCCGCACATGTTACAGGACCAGCATATTCACCATCTGGTGAGTACTGAAGTGCTTGTTCATGTGTTGTTACATCAACTGAACGCTCTTTACCATCGTATCTTGTAGAGTATAGACCATGTGTAGACTCATGACATGTTTGACATGCGATGTCTCCATGCGCTTTTGAGTATCTAAAGAGTGAGTATTTATTTGGTAAATCGATTGGGAAGTATTTTCCACCCGTCTCACTCTCAACAAACGGTGCTAAGTGACAATCCGCACAGTGAGGCTCAGAAGCTGCTAACCACCAATCATCACCACCAGAGGCAGCAGCATAAGGCACATCTCCACCCTCTGGATGGTTCCAAGGTTTAAGGTCTAACTTCCCGTCTTTACCAGAATTTTTCACTAGCACTGCTGACTTGTGATCTGCATAGTAGCTAAGAACTTCATTATTACCTGTTGTTTTTGGATCCGCGTACGAGTTAAACTTCTTCGCATCACCACCAGCAATCACATCAATCATCTCTTTAAGTGTTTTGTTTCTTAAGCTTTTACCCTCTTGAGTAGAGTCATGTTTAATGTCATCATAGTTTTGCATAGCTTGCGCAACTTTTGTATGACAGTTTGTACAGTAAAGACCTCTCATCTCTCCTGCATCTTTTCCATGCTCATCTTTGAGTGAAACTTCATTAAGTTGGTACTTACCATACTCATTTAAGAAGAATGGAGGCTTTGCATTTGGGTTTGAGTGTGCATCACGTCTTACGTAACAACCACCACCAGACTTTCTAATGTCGCCTTTAGCAAATCTTCCTTCACCATATCTATCTGTTACACGGAATGGATTTGAATCATCATTCATGTTAGGATTTTGAAAGTGTGTTGGGTGACATGATTGACACGCTTGACTTCTTCCTGCTGCATCTGGCATTGGGACCATAGCAAGGTGAAAAGAGTGAATAGCTTCACTGAGAGGTTTTGCTTTTACAGCCTTATACCCTGAAGCAGTTGGACGTGGAACTTCTAAGTTACCAGAGACGTTATCACCGTGACAGTCAGCACAGTTTACAAGACCAGTTGAACCAAGTCTGTTACCAGAAGCATTTTCTCTATAGTCTTTTAAGAACGTCGTACTATGGTGTGCATCATGCAGGGAAAGAATGTTAATAGAAGACTCTGCAAGTCTTGCCATATACTCAGACTCATCTGGATACGACTTCCAGTAGTTGTACTCTTTGTCAGAAAAACCAAGTCCCTCATCTCTAGCCATCTGTGCTGCTTTACCATTTCTTGAGTGACAAGCATAACAGTTTGGAATATCAACTGGGTTTGTACCAAAATAAGATACGATTTGACCATTCTCTTGTTTCATACTTTTACCAGTTCTGTCATGCATCTCAACTGTAGAGTACTGGAATGGCTGGAAGTCTTTCTCTGTTACAGAACGAATAGTTCCTCTTCTTGTAGAGTCGTTAAAAGCAGTAAGTGGAAGACCAAGCGCATCCCAGATATGTGAAGCAGTAAGTACTAACTTAACATCTTTAACTGGTGGTACAAGTGTGTCAGTCATTACGATGTTACCACCATTTTTACCAACATAATCAAGATACCCACCAGACATAGGTTTTCCAGAAGGACCACTGTCAATATTTACAGGAATCTGACGACCAATACGAAGGCGATCTTTCTCAGTTGCCTCAGCTGGTTTCGTTCCTTCTAAATCTTTGTAGATAAAAAGGTGTGTCCAAACATAGTTGGCAACATTATCACCTGGAGAGTCAAAGTGACCATCACCGTCTGTATCTTTTGGTACAGACCAGTACTTCATTTTATTACCCTCACTATAAGAGTTGTCTTTCGTATAATAGTAGAGTTTTACATCATCATCTGGTGAAAGAAGCTTTGGAAGTTTTCCGCTTGCACCACTTGACACAGCTTGCGCTTGAATAGAGTTATATGGAGGAATCACACAACAGTAACTCATCTCAAAACCAACACAGTGCATACCAAGCTCATAGTTGATAAACACATTATAATCATTTTTCGGCTCATATCCTTTTGTCTGCTTTCCATTAGCATCTACTTCCGTATATGCTTTAAGCTTATTTAACTTGAATGGTGGATTCTTGTCATAAGCTAGAGCACTGGATGCAGAAACTGACATGAAAGCAATAGATACTGCCAAAGATATAAATAAGTTTTTCTTATTCATAATACTAGTCTCCCCTCGAATAAATTCACTTGGAGTATTACATTTTATAATTTAAGTGAATATTAAATGAATGGTAAACAAAGACATTAAAATAAAATTTGTGATATTATTTTTCGTGTGTGATATTTATGTGATAAATATATTTGTTTAAATTTATTATGCTCATAAACTGGGATTATATATAGACAATTTTATGATACTATTTAGATAAAACAATTTCAAAACACTTCTCATTACCATCTAAAAGTCTTACGTAACCATTATGTGCTTCAACTATCTGCTCTGAAAGAACAAGTCCTAAACCATTGCCTTTAACTTTAGTACTTTTAAAGGCTTCAAAAAGTTCATCTGGATTCTCTATGGGAACACCGGTATCATAGATGTAAAACCTATGTTCTCGCATGGTTGGTCTGTACTCAAGCCGTACACTTCCCTCTTCACTCTCATCAAGTTCAATAGCATCAATAGCATTAGCAATAAAGTTCGCAAATAGCATCTCTAAAAGATCTCTATCAGCAAAGAGTGAGAAGTCCTCATCTGGAAATGTAAACTCAATCTCTTTAGAGTGTCCATAATAAGCTATGGCCATATCAAGAGACTCTTTGAGTTCACTCCACATAAACTCTTTTTTCACTGCTTCTACACCTTTTGAGAACATTAGTGTTGCTTTAACTATGCGCTCTATTCTCGCAACTGATTTTTGTATCTCTTCAACTATTGGAATATTCTCTTTGATAACTCTTTTTTTGAGTGTAGAGCTTAAAAGTGAGATGGAACCAATAGGGTTTCGTATCTCATGGGAGAGGTGTGCTGCCATCTGTCCCATAGTTGCAAGGTTTTCTCTTCGCTTTTGCTCTGTTATGTCAGTTGCAGAGAGCATCATCTTATCTTGGTATGTAGAACTCTTTACTATGTAAGATTTTTTCTCAAAGAGTATCTCATAGTCATCCTCTTGATACTCAATGAGCTTTAAAAGTTTCCAAAGCTCTCTTGCCTTTGAGTTTTGAAGAAAAATTGTATTATTTTCATTGAGAATCCAAATAGCATTTGGTAAAAACTCTACAACTTTTTCTACAGTATCTTGCAGATGAGCGTATGAAGCCTTGAGTTCGTTAAACTCCTCTTCAACCTTATAGGTCTGCTCAATGAGTAGATTTAACTCTTCAGGAGTAATTGATGACATCTACTTTGACATCTCTAAAAGTATTTTATAGAGTGAGTGTGCATCATCACTGCCACACAGCTCTCTTATAGAGTGCATACCAAAAGTAGGAAGTCCAACATCGAGTGTCTCTATACCTAAACGAGTGGCAGTTATTGGTCCTATGGTTGAGCCACAGCCCATATCGCTTCGTGTCACAAAGTGTTGCGTTTTCTCTTCTAAGCTCTGTGCAGCTTGCAAAAAGCGAGAAATTGTAGTTGAGTTACTTGCATATCTCTGGTTTGCATTTACCTTCACCACCACACCTCCGTTTATTTTTGGTGCATGGTTAGCATCATGTTTACTTGGGTAGTTTGGATGGATGGCATGTGCATTATCAGCACTTACAAGGAGTGAGGAGCGAATAAGCTGCATATACTCCTCATAATCACTAAACATTCTACGCAGTGTATTTTCTAAAAAACTTCCATCAGCACCACTTGTTGAAGCACTCCCAACCTCCTCATGGTCACTCGCTATAAAGAGCATCGGTGTAGTTGCATCTACACTACAGATGCTGAGCATCCCTACGTAACATGAGAGCAGATTGTCTAGACGCGCACTGGCAATAAAATCTTTGTGTAGTCCAACATATGCAGCATTTTGTACATCATAAAAACTCAATTCATTTGAGTAGATACTTTTTACATCATTGACTCCAGCTTTATGGAGCTGCCACTCTAAAAACTCTCTAAAATCAAACTCCTGATTTGTTGTCAAAACTGGTGTGATGTCTGTCTGTTTGTTAATTGTTCTCTCTGCATTTGCTTTCTCATCCAAATGAATAGCAAGTGATGGAATAATCGCCAAAGCACTCTTTGCATCAACGAGTGTAGATGTTAACTCTCCTGCACTGTTCTCATAACTAATGCGTCCAGCCAAAGAGAGGTCTCTATCAAACCAAGGATTGAGTAAAACACCACCATAAGGCTCGACTCCAAACTTTACAACACCATGCTCTTTTATAACAGGATTTGGTTTTAGCTTCAAATTTGGCGAATCCGTATGTGCACCTACCATTAGATAGTTTTTCGCTGTTTTTGGATACGTAAATGCAATTACAGAAGAGTCATTACGTGTTACGTAATACTTTTTACCTGCCTCAAGTTCCCATTTACTCAGCTCATCCAACTGCTCAAATCCAGCATTTTCAAACATCATCGACATATTGAGTGTTGCATGAAATGGTGTTGGTGAAGCATCTAAAAAGCCTAAAAGTCCTTCGTTAAAATCCTCTTTATTCATCTATGCTCCTAATACATCTACTGATTCATTACCCTCTAGGGCAAGCAGTAGTTTACTGTCAACTCTTATTGCTGAGTCGATGACCACATTGTGTAGTTTTGAGACTATGGTTACTGTAAGTGGTCTATTACCAGGGTGTTGCCTAATGAGTGTATACAACTCTTCTAAAGTGTCACTTTGGTTGTTTAGCCTTACTGCAAGATTGATAGGTTCTAAGGGTTTTTCCTGTACCTCTTTTTTAGTCTTTTTCGTCTCTTTTTTTGCTTCTTTAAGCGTCATAATTTTTGAGATACCAATACGTGGACCAAAGTCTGTATGTGTAATTTTACCTTTAAAA
>Ga0272440_1003406_pt1 | contig 11895 bp, 8 predicted proteins | sample SSMMMBAug17_FD_192440 | JGI IMG/M metagenome (GOLD analysis project Ga0272440, IMG submission 192440) | Marine sediment archaeal communities from Little Sippewissett salt marsh, Falmouth, MA, United States - SSM-MMB-Aug17 | ecosystem: Environmental > Aquatic > Marine > Wetlands > Sediment ... | reverse complement strand
TTAAGACATCGCTAAAGCAAGTTTTTGATCAAAATCTTTAATGTCTTTACACCGCATTGCTTGTCGATGCAAACCTTTCAAAGCTCTCTGACTTGAAATTTGTTGAATTTTCTTTTCAATATATTCAGGCACAACGTCAATGGTTTCTTCAAGGGCTTCGATAAGCATCATTTTAGTAGTTTCTAATATGCCTTCTTTCCTGCCTTCGGTTTTTCCTCTATCATAACCTTTTTCCTCAGCAAATACGAATGCTTTTATCATTTTAATTTCCTCCCATAATTTATTAAAGGTTTCAGTATCAAGAATTTTATTGGACATAATCATTGTTGCAGCAATAAGCAACTCTTTTGTTGGATCTTTTTTTAGCAACCCTGTTTCAAACCGGATAATCTCCTTAACAAATTCAGTTTTATCAATGTCATCATCATTGCCATACATTGGGAGAAATGCCAGTTCCAGGAATGATGATGTATCACCGGATTCAACTGCCTTCCGAATTTGTTCAAGGCGTTTTTTACCATTTCGTTCAGTCAAATCAACAAATGTTGGATGATACAGACCACTTTGGGTTTGAATTGCTTTTTTGCCATTATAAGGCCGACCTGAGATCAAGATGATATCAATTACATCATTCCGCCATTCTTTTGCAACACTAAAATGTTGCGATGCAAAGCGATACAGATCAGATTCCGCCATGTGTCGTTGTTCTTCAAGATGATAACATTTTTCGTTTTCATCTTCAAATATCACATCAACCACACCTGTATTAACAGCAATTTCGACCGGCTTAAACGAATAAATGGGGTCAGAGTAAAATTAAGTTCATTTTTTTTTATATTATAAAGTGACGTCTATGCTTTTTCTCAGGAATATGGGCGTCTATGCTTTTTTTTCATGTTTAAACTTTCTCATGTCCAAATTACGCAGGTCAAGTTTATATTACGAATATTTTCAAATAGTTAAATTCTTTATGTCAGGAGTTCTGAAGTTTCTGAAAAATAAGTCCACACTCTTTTCTTAGGAATACTCGAAAAATAAATTCCTCATTTACGTATGTGCCAAGAACGTGTAGGGGCGAACCTTATGTTCGCCCATCGTACATAGGAACGAAAGCGTTATTAGTTCGAGGGCGAACATAAGGTTCGCCCCTACATCGGGCTGGCACATAAGTAAAAGGGGAACTTATTTTTCGAGTTTTCCTAAGGTAATAATTATGCCATGAAAAACCATAGTTGAACGATAATATCTGACATGAGATTTTTTTCATTGGTGATTTTTGATTCAGCAGCCCTGAGAATACCCGGGAATGCTCTGAAAAGAATTTCCCCATTTTAAAAAATGTCCATCGGGGTTTTTGTTCTGTAGAGACGGAGTATGTCTTTACAGAACAAACGATGATACGTTCATTCAAGATAAATGGGGAACATATTTTTCGAGTATTCCTTGATAAACAGATTTTATTGTGTATAATGGCCCGCATAAAAAAGACAATCTTTTTATCAAATTAAGAGGGCGCGTATGTACAGGTTCGTTCGGAGGGCGAACATAAGGTTCGCCCTTCGACAAAAAATCGGAAACGCGCCAATGTCCGAAACCAATGTGTTTAATTACGACCATAGTTTTGATCTCGGTTTTTGCTCGAGAGCGAACATAAGGTTCGCCCCTATATTTGTTTCGGACATTGGTTGGATTTCGGTTATTGCTCAAGTCAACAATTTCACCTGGCCTGTACATACGCCCATTAAGAGGTATTGATGTGAAAAAAATAAGCACGTTATTCTTTTTGATAATTCTTATCGTTGGGCTAAATGCGTATGCCCAAAAAAAGCAAAATATTAAAGATAGCATACAGGCTGATGGTTCATCAGTCAATAATTCTACTGATACTGGCATTCAAATTTTTAAGAATCAAATTCAATATATTGATCTATGTCAGTCTATTGAAAAGAACATTCAGGAAGAAAAAAAGAGTTTGATTGAACTGAAAAAAGATTTTACTGAAGCGTTAAATCTCCAGAGTGCAAATGAGCATTCCTACAATGAATATAAAATCAAATTATCTTCCTATACCAATATTTTGGCAATGGAGAACATTAAGGTAAAAGAACTTGAACGTACCTACATTGTTACAAATGCTGTCATTTATGAAATAGAAGAACGTGCGAAAGTTTTTAAGGTTCAATTGAATTCTGTTAATAAATTATTGACGCAAACATTCCAAAGACATGAAATTAATAAAAAACAATTGTCAGAAATTTCCATTGAAAAAAATGGAGATAAATTAAGTGTCCCTGAAATACTCGTTGATAATCTTGAAACCTTGACACTCATACTAGAGGATAAACTTTCAATATTGAATAAAATCAGGGAGATTTATTTAGAACACGCTCAGAATTATTCCGGGCTTAAACGCACTTATCAAGAATTTAAGTCCAGGCTGCAATCATATATTAACGAAAAACGAACCAGAGCTTTATTTCAAAGAAGAACATTTGATTTAGAAAGATCTGTATCTCATCACATTCAAATAGAATTCAATACCTTCGTCTCAAAATGGAACGCTTTCTTTTCCCGCCATTTTTGGATTTCCTACCATAATGAACTTTGGCAAGAATATGGAATTGTTTTATATACCTCACTGATCGTTTTTATTTTTATATGGGGTATTCTGTTTCAACTGAAACGTCTTTTTCAACGACTCATAATCAGATATCAATCTTCAGATTATTACTGGTGCATCTTTGTATTTCATTTATTCACAAAATCTTTTATAGTCATTGGAACAACAATATTGTTCATTTTGTTGGAATATTTACTGTATTCACCAATAATTGCAGTGTCATTTACAAAAAATGTATTGATTATGTGGTTATTTACACAATGGATTCTCGATACTGCACAATATTTGATAAAACAAAATCATACGAAATTTAAGATTTCAACACCGACATATAACAAAATATTTTTCTTTATTCTTTCAATACGCCTGACATTCATTATTTATATGATCGGATATTTCAGTCTTGATGGATCGGGACTTATTTTGAATGTATTGAGAATCATTTTTGAAATTGGCTTACTCGCAACTGTTTTCATTGCCTGGAGAATATATTTTACATCCAATGAAAAGGATCTTCATAATAACCGGCTTCGATTAATTCGCTTTCGAATTCTTGCAATCAGTATGAATTCCATTTTTTGTGCGAGTCTGTTAATTGAATTAACAGGTTTTTCAGAATTATCAATTTATTGGCAATTGTCATGGGCACGTTTCGCTCTTGTGTCTCTGTGGTCAACATTGATATTTATGCTGATTAATGAACTGAATCAAAAAATGATCCCCCTTGAGTCTTCAGAAAATGTACAACAAAATACGCGACAAACCATCAAATGGACTCTTATTCAGATATCTTACCTTTTATGGGCTTTGATAACAATAATCTCTATTCTTCTTGCATGGGGCGTAACAGTGCACACAATTATTAATTTGTGCAGGGTTCTGAATCATCCCATTCCTGTAGGTGGTATGAAAATTAGCCTGCCGGGTTTTGTGTATTCATTTGTCATCCTGGTTTTTACGCATATGCTAGTCAAAATTTGGCGATCAACTCTTTTGAAAAAAATGCTGGCCAATAGTGGCATGGCCAAAGGAATACAAGAAACCATTTCGACGATAACATCATATTCCATCTGGGTTTTTGGAACGATCTTAGCGCTTAATGCAATAGGAATTAGTACAACATCATTAACAGTAGCATTTGGTGCCTTGGGAATAGGGCTTGGATTTGGTCTTCAAAATATTTTTAACAACTTTATTAGTGGCTTGATATTGTTATTTGAACGTCCTATACAGGTGGGGGATTGGGTAGAAATTAATGGCATATGGGGCAGTGTGGAAAAAATAAATGTTCGATCAACTGTTGTTAAAAGTGTCGATAATGCAGCATTGATCATACCCAATTCCGAGTTTATAAGCAGTCGATTGACAAATTGGAGTTTTAAAGATCCAAAAATTCGTCGCACCATTGCAATTGGCGTTGCTTATGGCTCTGATATTCACAAGGTTAAGGAAATACTCTTGGATATTGCAAACAAACACCCCCGAGTGTACCGAAATCCCGAGCCTGATGTTGTTTTTTCAGATTTTGGCGACAGTGCTTTGATGTTTGTACTTCGTATTTGGGTCCATGTGGATTACAGTATTTCTACACGTACTGATATTCGGTTTGAAATTGATCGACAATTTAGAGAGCATAATATTGTTATTCCATTTCCTCAACGAGATGTTCATATCTATCAAAATGAGGATAAAACATAGTAACCAAAAAAGCAGAGACAAGTAAGGAAAAAATACTCACGATGAAAAAAATAATATTCATTATTTGTGTCATAACAATGGTATGCACAGAAATATCTTATTGCAAAGAAAACACTTATCTGACCATTGGGACCGGAGATATAACAGGCCTGTACTATCTAACAGGCGGTGCAATTTCGCGTATTGTAAACAGCCGCAGCAGTGAAACCGGATTGCGATTGAATGTAAAATCGACATCAGGCTCTGTCTATAATATTGATAACGTCGTATCCGAAACCATTGAGCTCGGTATTGTTCAATCTGACAGATTATATCAGGCTGTTAATGGAACACAGAAATGGCAACATAAGGCAAATAAGCAACTTAGAGCTGTTTTCGGTATTCATACAGAGGCGGTTACTTTGATTGCATCAGAACGTTCAGGAATTACCTGTATATCTCATCTAAAAGATAAACGTGTCAATCTCGGCCATCCTGATTCAGGTCAGCGTCAAAACGCGATACATGCATTGGAAAGTCAGGGATTTGACTTTAATAAAGATCTCAATGCGACTGAATTTGAGGATTATAAAGTTCCTGAATTGATTCACCTCAATCAATTGGATGCGGCCTTTATTACAGCAGGACACCCCACAGACTTTTTCAATGCCATCTGTTCGGGAAATTCAAAAGTTCGATTTATTCCTATGATTAAGCTTGATACAATCCTGAAAAAATATCCTTATTATAATGAAACCCAAATAAATGTGTCACTTTATCCAGGCCAGAGCAATCAAACAGATGTTAAAACCTTTGGCGTAAAATCCATATTGATTACATCTGAAAAAATTGATGAACGTGACATCTACCTCATTACGAAAGCAATATTTTCAAAAATTACTGTATTTAAGAAATATCATCCGGCTTATACAAGTCTTTCACCTCATTATATGGTTGAGGACCTTAATGCCCCTATTCACCCGGGTGCTTTAAAATATTTTAAAGAAGCTAAACTAATAAAATAGCGATATTTTTATATTTTTGATGGTAATTCTTGTTAATATTTGACAGTTTCTTACACAAATGCTAAGAAAAGCGCCAAATAAATTCCCCATATATAAAATATTTCAAGGAGATAAATAAATGGTTAAAATAGGTATTATTGGAGGATCGGGTCTTGATGATCCTCAACTGCTTAAAAATGCTGAAGATCTTGACATAAAAACGCCCTATGGTCAACCTTCCTCGCCTTTAGCTTCTGGTTCAATAAATGATATTCCTGTTTTGATCCTTTCAAGACATGGAAAAAAACATCAATTCAGTCCAACTCAGGTAAACAACCGGGCCAATATTCATGCAATGAAAGAATTGGGAGCGACGCATATCATTGCAACAACGGCTTGCGGCAGTTTGAGGGCTGACATTCAACGCGGTGATATGATTATTCTGGACCAATTTATTGATTTTACTAAGCATAGAGTCTGTACATTTCATGATTCATTTGAGCAAGGCATTTCTCATACTTTGATGGCAGATCCTTTTGATTCACATTTAAGAAAACAATTATTTGATACAGCAACCCATTTAAATTATCGGGTACATGAAAAGGGCACTGTTGTTACTATTGAAGGCCCCCGCTTTTCGTCACGTGCTGAATCGCATATGTTTAGAGGTTTTGGTGCGGATGTTATCAATATGTCCACTGCACCTGAGGTCGCCCTTGCGGTTGAGGCTGAAATTCCCTATGCAGCTGTTGCCATGTCTACAGATTATGACTGTTGGAAAGATGATGAACCCCCCATGACCTGGCAAGAAATTCTTGATGTGTTTAATGATAATGCAGAACGTGTTAAAAAACTGATAATTCAGACATTATCATCAATATAATTGGAGATCCTCAAATGGAAACCTGGTGGTTGATTCTTCCAGCATTCGTAATTCTGGACTTACTCCTGGGAGATCCCGATAAACCCTTTCATCCGATCCGATTGATGGGGAGCGCTATTGATCTTTTTGAGCCTGTCTTTCGCAAGAGAATTAAGGGAGAACAGTTGGCAGGCACCTTGTTTGCTGTCACGCTGGTATCAGGAACATGGCTTTTAACATTTGGAATACTGTCATGGGCTGATGGCGTGTGCCATGAATTTGCAATGGTGATCGAAATTGTTTTTTTATTCTATAGCCTGTCAATTCATTCCTTAATTCTTTCAGGTATGACTGTTTACGAGCATTTAAAAAGAAATCAAATAGAAAGAGCCCGAATTTCTGTATCCATGATCGTAGGAAGAGATACAAAAAATCTGGACCGCAAAGGTTTGATTCGTGCCACTATTGAAACCCTGGGAGAAAATTTTGTTGATGGTATTTTATCGCCATTATTGTTTGCAGCAATCGGAGGCGCACCACTGGCAATGGCATTTAAAATGATCAGCACTCTGGATTCAATGGTTGGATATAAAAATGAACAATATCGAAATTTTGGAACCGCCGCTGCCCGGTTGGATGATATCGCCAACTGGATTCCATCACGATTATCCCTTATCTTTATTGGTATTGGCGCAAGAATATGTGGTTTTTCAAGTGACAATGCCTGGAAAACTGCATTAAATGAAGGAAATCAACATCCAAGTCCGAATGCCGGATATCCGGAGGCTGCTTTTGCCGGTGCGTTAGGTATTCGATTAAATGGACCTAATGTATATCAGGGAAAAATGATAAATAAGCCCTACATTGGCAAAAAGTTTGAAGATCCTGACAAGGTGCATATTCTTCAGGCCTGTTGCCTGGTGTTTATGTCATCAATGATCACTGTATTGTTTGTATGGTGTCTGGGCATTATTGTAAGCCATTACATTTGATATAGGACATTCAAATTCAGTGCATACCTGGGAAACTTATTTTTCGTATATTCCTTAAAATTTTTGACCATAAGCGCGAAGACAGATCTTCTTCCTGATATTCAGTTTGTTGTTGCGTCTCTTTTTCCTTTGATTGTTGGTTTTGCCGCATCATCTGTGTTTTTGTGAGTTGTTCGGTGATTTTAGGATATTTTGTAATTAATGGCATAAAATTATTTTCATGAATTTCGTAGATTTCACACTTTTGTAATGAAACAATACTGGCTGACCGATGATGATCTGAGAAAAATGCCATTTCTCCAAAAAAGGAACCAACACCCAGTCGATTGATTTCAACCAAAGAATCATCCTCAATCCTTAATTGCACTGTGACAACCCCCTCCTGAATGAAATACAAAGAACTCCCAAAATCACCTTCATTGATAATGGTCTTTTGCGGCGGAAAAATATGACATGTCATCAGGTTTAACATCTGTTCCTTGTCCTCAGGAGTCATCAAGCTGAACAATTCCATTTCATCCCAAAAAAAGATTCGTTCCCTGGTGGGCAGCGGATAGATTTGATCCTGAATGACAGATTGAATCCCTGCATATTCCAAATGTTTCCAAATACGTTTCCAAACATCTTCCAATTCTTTATGTTTACCGGAAAAGTCTTTGATACTGAAAAATACCTGATAATCTGATGCCCACTCTGCCAACCCTTTAAAAATGACATAAGGCTCTGGTGTTTGTAAAATAGTGGTTGCAGAGAGAACCGCATCAATCAGAATTTTTTTCACCCTTTGGGGATCAGCCAGTGGATCTATATGAGACGTAACTGTCAACCAGTTAATATCATCAGGATAGTTAAAATTGGCAATAAAAGATTCTGTCGCCATACTATTGGGAATGCTGAAAATACAATTCTCTGCGGTTTTAATTCTTGTTGATCGCCAGGTAATGTCAACCACCTTTCCTTCTGCATTGCCAATTCTTACCCAATCGCCTATACGAAATGGATTTTCAAGGTTGATTGCAATACCAGAAATTAAATTGGATATATTCATTTGTACTGCAAAACCAATAATCATGGCAAACAAACCACCTGTGGCAAGAATTTTTGTAATTTCCTGTTCAAATACAAATGCAACAATTCCAATAAATGCTGCCAGATATATTAAAAATGTGAAAAAATTTCGAATAATTCGCGGTGCACTATGCTTGTTTTTTTCTTTGAAAGGAGACCAGATAAAGCGTTTTACTGCAAGATTGATAAAAAAAGCAGGTAAAATCCACCACATAATATCAAACGCCATTTTGATCAGGCTTAAATGATAGGTATTTAAATAGCCAGACAGACGATTCATCATGAGTATTTCTACACTCAACATGAAAACAAATGCAGATAATGTTTCAACAAACCACATGCTTCGTTTCAGTGTGACAAAAGAATAATTCCGATTCAGAATGGCAAACAAAATATTCACGAGAAGAGTTATGATGAGCAATGAATCCACATATGCTTTTGGAATTAACCCGCGAAGGCTGAATTTATTTTTTTGAAGAACAACACCAAAATGAAAGCGGGAATAGTCATTTGAGAAGTCTTCAGTATCATGAATCAAATATTCATTGGGCTGCTTATGTTCCCAGATATCTTGATATGCGATTTGCTCTACAATTCGCCATCGCGATAAATCACCGGTAGAAAAAAAATGAGAAGGATTTTTAGAAAGCTGTTGTGCCAGTCCCATTCCCATGAAATCAATCACATAGATGAGATTGTTTCGGGTCAGGTGTTTATGTCGAAAACAGACATGTAAAAAATGTCGATCTAAATTGCTGGCTTTCTGTACCCGTGAGGTTTGAAACCTTCCGGTGACCCGAAATAACTGGTATTGTGTTTGATCCGGGTAAGTTTCTGATTTTAAGAGTTTAATCTGGTTTTTCCAGGAAGATTTTTCATTGTTATCCGGCAACATGCGGTTCGTAAACACAATATTATCCACCTGAATATCGATATCATTTCGACATCGAAACCATAAGTAAAAATCCAGATTGCAATAGGCTTTATGATCATCAAAAGATTGGATTTCAATCAATTCTATTCCGGTATAAACCACCTGGGTTTGGTACACGTAGCGGTTGTCCAGTTTGATGATGCGCTTATCTCTAATTGCTGAAGCGATTATTTGTGGATCAACATTTTTTTGCACAGATTGCAATTGTGTCATGGCAGAAACAAGCTGACTCCCATTATACACACCAATGGACACCGGTCTATCAATGGCATCACCACGAATATCAAAATAAATCGGGCCGGTAAGACCGGGGACTGCCTGATCTAAACTATTGATATCTGATAAAGATTGACGTACATTAAAACGATCTGCTTGAATATTTTTTGATTCAGGCATGGCTGATTGAATCGCTTGAATCATAACTTTAGCTGTATCAAAAGCACTTGCTGCAATCCAATCGGGTTCTTTATGGTAAACATTTCGAAATCTATCGCGAAATGTCTGGGCATTTTTTTCAGCAGTATCAAAGATGAGATGTGCTGTTGTGTATATGCCATGAGTATAATAGCCGGGATTCGCCTTTTCTTTAGGAAATTGATCGAAACCGCTTTCAAATACTTTTGTACCAAAAGCATCTGGACCGATAATGGTATTTGAAATTTTGGCATCCTTAATTTTCCGAACCAGTTGAACACCTTCAGCCGCATGCGTGGCCAAAAAAATCAGGCATGAAGATTTAAGCGATTTGATGTCATGAACCATCCTGTCAAATTGATCCATGAGCTGATCAGAATCAGACTCGAATGAATGATAATATAATATTTCAATATTTAATCGCCTGGCCTTGGCCTCAAAAACAGTCGCGAGATATGCCCCATAGGTGTCATTTTCAAAGATGACAGCGGCAGTATCAAAATGAAGAACTTTCCTGGCATAATTTGCAATAAACTGACCTTGAATACTGTCATTGAAAACAGTTCTAAAAAACCAGGGGTTGAATCGAGAAACAAGAACATTGGTGGCCCCAGGGGTAATTACCGGAATTTGATTGTTTTGATATATCTCACCTGCTGAAATGGCACAATCACTGTACCAATGACCAATCACACCAATGGCAGAAGTTTTTGAAATATCTTTTGCTATGTTTTTGGCTTTTACTGGATCATTATTATCATCATAATAGACTGGAATAACTGGATGGCCATTGATTCCGCCCTGGTTATTCAAGGAATTCATCGCCATCTGGACACCTTGTTTCAAAGATTGACCGATTAATTTGCCTTGACCGCTCATTGGTCCAACAACAGCGACTTGAAAGGGCTGCTTTTTTGCATTTGCAGGTATGAACCATTCTTTTCCAATTAATATAAGAACAAATATTAAACATGAGATGAGAATGGACCATTTATATTTCATTCGAATCTCCTAATGAATCCTCTAAAAAATAACGTCTCCATTATTGATATTGCTCATTATGAGGTAAGTGTCCTCTAGAGACGTAATATGCTACTTCTCTACACGCCCTTATTTTTTTTGTACGATCAAGAAAAATGAGCATGTTATTTTCCGAGCTTTCCTAAAAAAGTAATTATTCAGAATAAACCAGTCGAAAACCAAGTCGATTGCCGCGTCTATCTGGAGACCCCAAACTTCGTGATGCACACCGGCAATGCCAGTCTTCGCTGCCCCAGTCACCACCTCTTAAGGCTTTGGCAAGTCCTTTTTTGGGACCTGTTGGATTTTTTTTAGGACTGATGCCATAATATTTTTTATCAAACCAGTCTTCACACCATTCATGAACATTGCCATGTATATCATACAGACCCCAGGGATTAGGAGCGAGCTGGCCTACAGGATGCGTTGACTTTCCAGAATTTTTTCGGAACCATGCATATTTCTCAAGATTTTGGACATCATTACCAAAGCAATAAGTCGTTTGGGTATTCGCACGTGATGCATACTCCCATTCGGCTTCGTAAGGAAGTCTATAAGCTTTTGTTTTTTCTAATTTATTCAAACGATCAATAAATTGATGGACATCATGGTACGAGACCTGTTCAACTGGATGGGAATTTCCGGAAAAGTGAGCAGGATTGCTTTTCATCACAGCACTCCATTCATCCTGCGTGACCGGATATCTTCCCATATAAAAAGGACGATCTATGGTTACACGATGTCGTGGGCATTCCATTTCATCAGCCTGCTCAGCTATTTCATCGCCGCCCATAACAAAGGATCCTGAAGGAATAAATACCAGAATCATACCAATACTGTTGGTTCGGGATTTGGACATGCGTTTTTACTCCTTGAACATTGTGCCCTGTCGGGCAATTTTTTTGATTGATGAGTATGTAAGGAATGCTCTGAAAATAATTCCCCCATTATTGAGATTGTTGTTTTGAGCCTTCCTTATTAAAAATAACTTGAAATCAAATCAATAATATTATAAAAATAGAATAATGCAAGTAAGATATTTTGATGACACGCTTCGATCATGTCAACTAAGGAATGCTCGAAAAATAAATTCCTCATTTACTTATGTGCCAAGAACGTGTAGGGGCGAACCTTATGTTCGCCCATCGTACATAGGAACGAAAGCGTTATTAGTTCGAGGGCGAACATAAGGTTCGCCCCTACATTGGTTTCGGACATTGGCTGGATTTCGATTACTACGATCTACCCGAAAACTTATGATCGCTTACTTACTCTAATTTCAAACCAGGGCGCATTCCCAAAAA
>Ga0272440_1003405_pt1 | contig 11898 bp, 5 predicted proteins | sample SSMMMBAug17_FD_192440 | JGI IMG/M metagenome (GOLD analysis project Ga0272440, IMG submission 192440) | Marine sediment archaeal communities from Little Sippewissett salt marsh, Falmouth, MA, United States - SSM-MMB-Aug17 | ecosystem: Environmental > Aquatic > Marine > Wetlands > Sediment ... | reverse complement strand
ACGTTTAGATCGTGATGACACCACGAGCTATGGTCCTGAAACGATCACTCTCGACAGACTTACCCCATATCATAAATATGAAGTGTATGTACACAATTTTTCTGGAGAATCATTCATTAATAATCAGTCGGATTGTTAAATTACCCAATACCAGAAAGAGATATGTTAAAATTCTTGAAATTAATCAGCAACGTATGCTCTATAAAAATATTGAAAATGAGTAGATTCAATAAGTTGAGTGTTTTTTGACTATGGCAGGTATTCCAGTGGTATCCACGCAAATGAATAATCACTTTCCTGTGAACAAAACCATTCTTTTTTCTCGATATTATTTACAACCCATCTTTTTTGTGAAGGTTTCCAAAATAAGTCTCCTTTTTTTCCCTCTTGTATAAGATGAAATTGTTCATACGACCTCTGGATTTCCTTAAAAAAGATTGTTTTGAAATCATCACTATTGTGCAAAACATTTGCAAGTTGAGATGCTGTTAAATGAAGCGAAAGAGAAATATGCCATATTGGAATATGATATTCTTTTTGAAAAAAACGAGCAATTGTTAAATCACTTGGTAGTTCCTTACCTGTTATTGTATATATAACTTGTTCAATTGTTTTCTGTTTATAGTGAGCAATGGATTTTTGTAGATGAATAAAACCTGCCAGAATTGCTAGAATTTCATCAATTTCATAACGGTCAAGCATGATATACCATTTTAATGGAAAGTGATTACCAAAAAGACTGCCACGAGAAATCCATCCCTTTTGGCAAATGTTTCTTTTTAAAGTTTCAATCATTATGATCAAAATTTGAGATGAATATTTTATATACTGTTGATTATCATTTGAAGATAAAAGGTAATTCATTGCGCAAGTTAATCTATCTTTAATTAGGTACAACTCTTCTTTACCTTTGAGAGTTAAAGGAGTGTCTATAAATGCTATTTGTAAACTATTTCCTTCTATATCTAAAACCGGGTATCGTATATCGTTTTTCGCAGAGATCAAAATCTTTTTATAACTAATAGCATTAGATACTTTTCTTGTATTTATAAAATTTTCCAAATCTATTTTTTTTTCAAGAACAAAAACAGGTTCATCTTTATATATTGAATCAGGTTGAAAAGAAACAGCAAGACGATTATTCCACATAATACAATTTGATATGTCAACCCAACCTTTTAGGGAAACATTCGGTGTATTGGAATCGTAGACTGGTTTATCACCAATTAAAACATATTCATTGCCATCATTTCCTTTTTGAACGTCATAAACAAATGTAATTTTTGAGATATTAACTCTATCTAATGATTGAAAAGTGTTGCCTGGTCCTGAATAAACAGAAACATCTTTTTGAGTGCTTTGTGAAATAAAATTGTTTTTAATTATTGCTTTTCTGAAAGAGTATTTATTTTGGTGGTGTAATGCATATTGCGAAAGTAAAAGGTCATCTTTTAAAATCAAGAACTTTAATTTCTTTTCAGGATGCTTAAGCAAAACATATTTGCTGTTTTTTGAATTCTCGATAATCTCAAATATTTCCAAAAACTTGGCAGATTGTTTTACTGTTGATTTATCTGGCCATTTGTAACACTTAACATTATCTTTATTAGCGATAGCATAAATAGGAATTATATTCTCTTTATGATAAGAACATGCATTTAAAGATAAAACCAATAAAAAATAAAACCCTATAGTATTAACTAGTTGTGTCATTTAAATTATTTAACATTTTTTTCATTAAAAAAGATGTTAAAAAAAAGAATTATGGTAAATAGTCCATTGGAATCCAGGCATAACTTTCACCGCTTTTAGTTGTAACCAGCCATTGATGTTCTTTCATTTTCTCTTTTTTCCATTTTGATGAAGATGAAACCCACTTTAATTTTCCAATTTTAGACTCAACAACAAAATGTAATTTTTCATACTTTTTTCCAATGACTTTTTTGAATTTAATGCGGAATTTTCTTTCACTGGCAAACTTTTCTTGTAGTTGAGCTGGTGTATATTGTAATACAGAAGAAATACTCCTGAATGGAATATGAAGACGTCTTTGTAAATATTCTGAAATTCGTTCATCATCGTCGATCTTGTCACCGGTAGTATTCATAACTGTCGCTTTAATTGTTTCACTAACTCTTTTGGGATTTAGAGATGATAGTTTACATAAATTTGCTAAAAACCCAACTAATCCATCAATTTCTGCTCTCGTCATTAAACACCAAGGTTTAACTTGGATTATATTGCTACCCGGGGAAAATTTGGCAATCCAGCCTTCCTCAACTACCTGCCCCCAAACTGACAAGTTAATTTCTTCCTCTGTTAGACCAAACTCTGCCATTATTTTACGCATGTAATTTGTAACCCGTGTACCATACTTGGTTTCAATTTGTCTCATGTTATTTCCATCAATTAAATCCGACGCCGCATTTCTAAGAGATTCGGAATGGGTACAAATATCTTTCAAAGCTTTTGTTATTTGGTTTTCAGTATCGATTAAGTCATTCCCACTCTCAGAAGTAACGATAAAATTTTTTCCTTCATTAACAATTAAGCTAACAATCGTTTTCATTTGTTGCCTGAAAAGCTTATTATATGATTTTAAATGAGACTGCGTATTCACATTGATTGAATAAAAGGAAATTCTCATTTTTGACAAAAATTCTGCAACACTTGACGTAGTATGTCTTTTAAGATCATTTTTATGGTTACCATGGTCACCAATTACAATTATAGAACGTATTCCTTTTCTCCATGAAACCGACTTTACACTTTTTACAATCCCATTGAATATTGCTTCTGGATAATCTTTATCTCCATAGCCTCTAGCTAAATCTTTATTCATAAATTTTGTTATATTCTCTTCATTTGTGAGTTCTGTGAATATCTTAAAAGCTTTTGATCCGTCAGAGTAGTCCCTATAAATTGCCAATGCAAATCTGAATTTGGACTTTTCTTTTGTAGATAGCTCAGATACAAATGATCTGATAGCGTTTTTAGTTGCTATGAAATAGGGTCCCATACTTTGGGTTGCATCAATAAGAAACAAAACATCTTTATTGCGAACTTCATTTTTGTAAGTATATATTTCATTTTTTTTTCTACTAATAGATTCATTGTTAATTGTTTTACCTGTAATTTTATTCTTTCCTTGACCAACAAAAGCAATTTTAGCCATTTCTAGATCTGATTTGTCATAATCTAAAACAGGGAATCGTGTAGTGTCAAAGGCTAGCGGCTTATAGTTAAATACTTCTTTTGCTATAGCATAACGATCGTTTCCATTTTTTACATAATCTAACAGGTTTTGAGCATTGTCAAAGATTACAGCAGGCTCACGTTCTTTAACATTTTGTTTGTTATAATATACCGCTATTCGGCTATCCCATAAAATGCAGTATTCTTTTGGTATCCAACCAGTAAATGTTTGTCCAATATAATCTGGATCCCACATAGAATCATTTCCAACAAAAATAAATTGTTTGTCATCGCTACTTGTTGCTATTTTATAAGCATATCTAATTTCAAAAATTCCTACCTTAGCTATTATATCATATTTTTGATCAGGACCGTTATATATTGGAATCGATTGTATTTTTCGACCGTCTACAGTACGCCAATTATTTTTTACCAGAACTTTTATATATGCAGGATTATCCTTTTTTTTTGCTTGCATACAAATAGGAGATGTTAGTATTTGATCCTTTAACATCCATCCAAATTGATTATTATTTTTTACCAAGTAGTAATCTTCATAAGTGGTTGTTTTGTATACAGGTAAGGCATCCATGTATGATGGCGAATTTGGTAATTGATTTGCAGTATTATCATTTTTTGTAAGAAATTTTGGATTTTTTACAACAACAAGAGCATACATGGGAAAACCAAATTTGTTTTGAAGCGGAGTGGCATCTTTTCCAGGGGCACCTTTGACTTTTACATTAGAAAAAGCCGGGGATAATGATAATGTTAGAATCAAAATACAAATAATTTGAAAAAACACGACGGAGTTAACAACAAAGCGTGTAGGTTTAAAAGTATAGTTAGTTAATCTCATTTTTTTCTCCTAATAATTCAAAAACTTCATTCAACTCATTGTATAACTCTCGGAACGTAGGCCCAAACTTACCATTATCAAATGATTTTTGTATTTCTGTTTCCATGAATCTAATGTAATTATACATTTCGGACTTTCTATTATATTCTTCAAGAAATGGAGAGTTTACATTTCCAAACTTTTTAATAATAGCGACAAGCCTATGTTCTTTTAATTCGTTGTTAAGCTTTTCAATATTTTTATCATCCATAAATTCACTTGGCCCACCCAAAATATAAATTAAAACACCTTTAATCGATTTATCATCTGGGTAGCTAAAACCATCTAGAAACGATGAAACTTTATAAATGACCTCTTTATACGATATGTGACTATTTATAAAACCTATATTCATTATAGATTTTTTGACATTTTTCCAATCAGGGGTCATGTCCCGTTGTGCATAAATTAAATTTGGCTCTTTATTTTTATGCCAGGAATATACATACCTCCTACCCCATTCCTTTTTCCATTTTGGATCATTAAGTAATTCTTTAATAAAAAAATATATCTTATCTTTAAAAATATCTCTTATTTCTGAATCATTTAGTGGTTTAATCATAAGGCGTCTACTTGGATTAATAAAAATGTATAAAGTTGGTCTACAAAAATTCATTTGTATTTCTGGCTTGATATTTTTTACCTCAAAGGATTTGATGGGATAAAAAGTCCGGGTTTTATTGATTGATAATATTGGTGGGTTCGTTGCAAAAAAAGGTATCAATGATGATACGTATCTTTCTTTTTTGTTACTATATATTAATGTTTCATATTTTGTTTTATTGTCTATGTCTTGATATTTTAATTTGATCGTACCTTCTTTTAAGGGAGAATGTTTACCTTCTTCTTTATAATAAATATTTGCTTCTATACGAGTTTTCTTAATTATGGGTTTCATTTTTACTAGAATAAGTTCGTTTTCTTTTATGTAATGTACATTTTTTTTTGAGATTGTTGTATAGTTCTTAGCCTTTACTGTATAAGAAAAATTTTCGTTATAATATAATTGTATATCTGTTGAATAGAATTCTTCTTTTTCATGAGGAACTATAATTGAGTTTTTATTAAGCTTATCTATACTTACAGTAATTAACGCACCTTCAATCGGTAGAAGTGAATTTGCATCAATGACTTCAAATTTCAATGTTTTCTTTGCTGGGTCTAATATGATAGGAAGTATTTTGTTCTTTTCATATTCTAGCCATTTAGATTTATAAACAGTAAAATTATTGGATTTAGGAATATGAACAGCATAAAAGGTTGCATCTTCTTTTAATTCAAAACATTTTTTCTCAATCGGTTCAAGTGCATAATCATTATTCTTATCATAATGGTATAAAACTGCTTCCAATAATTCAAACTTAATATTTTGATTATATCGATTTTTAACAACTAGACAAACTGACTTTGTTATTTTCTCTTTTCTGTGAATAATAATTGAATTATTGTGAATTGTTTCGACACCGTTATATTCTTCATAGGTATCATCAGGTGGAACCTTCACTTTGACGCTATTAATATTGTTCATAATATTTATTGTTCTTTCACTTTCCGTCAATAATTTACACGATTCACTAATACAATACTCAAAAGATTCTGGATAAGGTAAATCCTTTTCATTGATATCTACAAATTTTATAGTAACCGGTCTTTCGTTCTTTTTTCTTTTTCTTTTTCTTTTTATTGTAACTTTATCCCCATTTATTTCTGAAAAATTATCATATTCTTCGTATATGTCATCAGCTGGAATGATAAATTTAACTTTAGTTACCTTCTTGTTAATACTTATTTGTTTAATTCCTTTTTTAAAGTCATAACAACCCGAAGCTACACAGTAAGTGGATTTTTCAGGAAAAGGTAATGGGTTATTGTTTATATCTTCAACAAAAAATACATTAACATGTCTAAGCTGATGTGAGTAGCTGAAATCTTTTTTTAAGAAAATGTCTATTTTATATGGATGATCAGAATATTTTACACTTTCCATTTGATATCCTTCTTTTATATATTCAATTTCTAGCTCACTACCAGCTACAAATGGATAATTATTCTCTTTTATATAGTTTATCCATGGCCTTTCTAGTGTTTCGTCATACATAGAAGATGTTCCTACTTTTACAATAATATTCTTACCGTTTTCTTTTACAACCAATTTATCATCTTTGCTAGTATTGACAAGAATGGTATCTCCATTCAATGATTCGTAAAGAAAAATGTGTAAGTGCATTCTTCTTTTTTTTAACTTAAATGAGTTTGATTGCTTCATACTTTTCTCATTTTCATTTTCATAAGTATAAACCAGAATAGGATCTCTTTTTTTACGATTCCAATAATGATTACTTGTTTTATCGAATTTTAAGATCTTGTTATTAATTTTTATTTCTATCTTATATTCTAGTTCATCAAAGCTTCCTTCAAAACTTTTTGAAAAACCTCCATTCTTAGGTTTTACATTTTTAGGTCCAAGAATTTGTACTGAAAATTCATCTATTTCATTTCTGCTATTTATTGATAATAGCTTTTCTAAATATATATTAAAGGAAAAAGCTGATCTTTTGTTAGGCATAGGTTGTAAAAAACCACTATTAATGCTATAATGGAAGTAAAATTTAGAAGTATTTTTTCTAGTTTTTACATTGATATACGGGATAATTCTTATCATAACGCTTCCATCTTTATGTATTGCAGTGGGTTGATCTGCGTAAATGGGATGATCAGAAGGATGGTTAGTTAACGTAAAATCAAATCTCCATTTATTTTCTATAGCATTACAGGCAGTTACAAATACTAACAAGTAAAACATAACTATTATGTATGATTTTTGTATTGAATACTTCATTCGTAAGCTCCTTATAAATTAAATATAGTAAACTTAAAACTCGAAAGCAAAACAAATTAGATTATTAACGGAAAAGGAGATATGGTCTAATCATTTTCTTTTTACACCAATTATTATTCCCAAATAATCAAAAACCCTGTACTTAGTTTCATTTGTTTTAAAGTTAAACGTTAAACATTTATCCATAATATGATCTATATCTGTTGTCCAAACGCCCTTATTTGTAGTTAAAAGCTGAAAAAAAATTTTAGCATGTGTTCCTTCTACATTTCTTGCAATCAAATATTTCCTTAAGTTTTTAAGTTGGATTAACTTTGGTATCCTATATCCATTCGGTAACTTTTTTTTAGCAGAATTATAAGTTATATTTTGAATGGTATTATTTTTTGCATGAATGAACCACTTCATATTATCAGGTGTAACAAGCATAAAATTTAGTTTCTTATTAACAGTTACTTCTGGTTTTGAAACATATACAGTTTTTGCGGGCGTGACAACGGATGGTCTTTCATTTTTTAACATAGATTCAATTTTTTCATCTAAAGAAGTAACAGATTTTATTGAAGAATTCTGTAATTCAACAAACTCTACTTCTTGAGCAAGGAAAAAAGAAAGCCGGGCACTTTCAGAATCGATATAAGTAAGGATTGGAGGCATCATAAAATATTTTTTGATAATACCATGGTTGTAATATTTATATGCCCACTCATTTTGAAGCATCCCATCTTTTACAACAGCTAGTTCAAAATTAACTAGTTTTGTTTTCCTTACCCTTAATACCTCTATTGCATTTTTTAAAAGAGTCTTGTTCAATTCAACTGATTTTTGTGATTTATGAAAAAATTCATGGCAGTTTGTAAAAACAATCATTTTTCGACGTTTAATTTTATCTGTAAATCTTTGTTTTGCTATATCAGTTTGATTAATGAAATGCTCTTTAATATGTTGTAATAGATTGTTAATCTTTTTTCTTTGTCTTATTCCTTTTTCTATATCTATATCAGACAAATCCAAAATCAAGTCAATGTATTTATCTAAGGTGAAAACGCTTTCTTGCATTCTCCATATTCCATCAATTTCTTTAATTTTTTTTATGTTGTCTTTTAACGCTTTTTCTGCATTCAATTTAGGTTCATTAATTGCATTCATTTGCACATTATATTTTTTATCAAAATCACTCAAAATGACATTTGAACTTTGATTTTTCTGTTCTACTTCTTTAAGGAATTCCTTCATTTTGGGAACATGTTTCTCTTTAATGTTCCAGGTTTGTACTATTTGAAAGATGTTTTCTGATGTGACGTGCTCATATTGTGTATCATCTTTTTCTATTTGAAATTCAGCTTGATCATCTCTTTGTATAGAATTAAACCTTGGATAACATCTATACATCTGCACAAGATGAGAAACATTATAAAGTTGAAAAGGAATTGGATCTGTCTCATATGGTTCCACAACACCACCTTTATAAGAAGTAACCACATCTTGAATAATCCTTGCATTTTTAACAATAGTTTTTGAAAAAATTAGATTGTTGTTTGATAGCTTTTCTATTACAAAATGCTTAGCTCCTCTATCAATTGAATTATAGCTTGTTTGGAGTGTTTGACCATATGGGTCCCACTCACGCCGACCAATGATTAAGAAACTTGTTGGGATTCCTTTTAAATTTTGCTTGTAAACATCTTTTATTGATTTTATTCTAATTCTAATATCTCTTAGGCTATCCAAAGAAAAATTTAAATTATTACTAATTTCTGAATAAGTTTGCAAACGTATTTGAGCGTTATTAAATTCTTGAACCAATTCCAAATAATCTTTATTCCAGATCTGATTTGAGTCATTAACATAATTTGTTAATTTTTGGTTCAGCTTTTTTAGAAAATGTTTTAACCATATACGATCTTTGTTTTCCATATATTTTTTTGCATAATCAGTATTATTTGTCATTTTTTCTGATATCTCTACAATATTTTGATATAGAACTTCTTTTTCAGTTTTTCCTGTTGGAATAGTTTGCCAGTTTTTGAGATTTGTAATATTATTTAATAGATTTGAGAACTCATTATCAAATTCAGTTTCAATTTCGGAACATAAGCATATTTGTATAGTACTTGACAGTACTATTATTATTAATATAAATATTGTAATTGAATATTTTTTCATGCACATACCCTTAAACTCATTAGTTTATGTTTTTCAGAATTTCAGCTGGCTTTGATTTTATAATTTTTCGTACACCTGTATAAACAGCAATTGCAGCTGTGATAACTGTTGCACTGATCACTGATGGCCATATATAAATTGGCATTTGAAAAATGTGTCCCCATGATTCATCTAAAGATAATTTGTGAAACATATATATTTTCAAAAAATATGCTAATAGTATATGCCCAGCAAAGACAAAGATAATAGCAATAAATATCGATATCATTAGTTCAATAAAAAAGATAGCATATAAAAAAAACCTATCCATTCCAAAGGCCATGAGAACCCCTATTTCTTTTTGTTTTTGCTTCACAGCTTGTGCGTAAGAAGAAAACAAAGCTCCACAAGCAATAATTAAAACACCAAATGCAGCAATAATTGAAAACAGCATTACAAAATCCGTTAGATTTTTGATCCATTCAAGTCGAGCTTTAACATCTTCTCCTGTGATGTACTTTAAATCAATAATCGCGTCACACATAGGCAAACCATCGTTTAGCATATCTTGAATATAAACTGAAATTCTTTCGTAACCCGGTAATGGATCTTCATTACTACCAAGATCATAATAATGTGTTTCAAACCACCCTTCTGTTACCATCATATCTCCCAAAAATGGTAAACTTTTCACAACACCCAACAATGGTAAATTTTCATGTTTTGACATAAAATCAACATCAATGTTTTTAGGCACAGTTGAATATCCTAAGCCTTTTTCTAGTGCATCTTTTGTTATGATAATACCTCGTTTTTTAGGATCATATTTTCCATTTTTTTTATAGATATCCTGTATTTTACGATGGCCAAGTCGTAAATCTTTAATTGAGTTTCCTTCAAGCAAATAGTATTTTTCAAGAATAGGATCCATTACATTTAATGAAACAACATTTAATGTATAGGTTGATGAAAAATTATCTTCCCTTGCTTTTTTGGATAAATAACAATCAAAACCTCTATCCCTTGACCCAAAAGCACCTAAAGTTGCATTCCTAATTATTTGATAACCTTTTTTCTCAGCATTTTTTTTCCAGGTAATAAATATTTCAAATTTCCCTTGGTTTTTTACCCAGACTAAAGATGAAAGACGTTCCATATCATTATGCTCTAGAGATAACCCATTTTTTTTACTATTAATTACAATTTTGTTAATTCTTGGGTCTGAAACAGAAGTAACAAAATAATTCTTTAAAGAAAATGAAATATTTAGAAAGAATAGTCCAAACAATAAAACCATAAATAATGTTAACATGTTTAAAAATTGAGAATTTTTACGCATCATAATTTTGGGTAAAAAAATAAATTTACGATTTGTTTTTGGAAAAATATCAGAAATTGCAAATATAAGTATAAATTTCATCATTTTATGATAAAATTCTTTTAAATTTTTATTTTTTGAGTTATCTTTTGTTAATGACTGATACAGATGTAATCCAGGTTCTCCCAATTTGTCATGTTTTTGTTTAGGTTCTATATTTTCTTTCAATACTTTCTGAATTGTTTCAACATTTTTAGGGTTTGGAATACTTTTAATCACTTTTCCATCGCGTAGAAAAATAATATGATCTGCTAGATCTGCAGCTTGATCGATATTATGAGTAACCCATATTAGAGAGTTGTCTTTGTTGCTTTCCTTGCACCAATCTCTAAGCATCTTCATTATTTCCATTCCAATATCATGATGCAAGCTACTGGTTGGTTCGTCTGCAAAGATTATATTAGGGTTATGCACAATTGATCTGATCACTGCTATTCTTTGAGCTTGTCCACCGGAAAGCATAGATGGATTTCGTTCAGCTTTTTCTTTGTCAAGATGAAATTTAGTAAGAAGTTCATCAATATAGTCACTATTGTTTTTTAAACCATTTATATATATTGGGGATTCAATATTTAGCCTGTTGGTAAGATTACTTAGAAGATATCCCTCTTGGAAAACAAATCCAAAGTGACCATTATTTTGGATATTTCGTCTACTTTTTTTGTCTAGCAAATTAATCTTACTATCTAGCGCTTTTAGTTCTTTTGTAATCTTTGTATGCTTTGTTGTATCTGGATGGTCAAGCATTCCGAGTATATTTAATAATGTTGTTTTTCCTGAACCTGAGTAACCTAGAATAACAACTACTTGATTTCTTGGTATTATTAGTCTTTCAATTTCAAGAACAGGGCCTTCTTGATAATTATATGTTTTTGAAATATTGTTTAGCTCGTAAAGATTTTTAGACATAAAATTACTTTCTATAATTAAGTAAGTTACAAAATAGATTCATCTTAATCAATTAAAAATAAATAAATATCACAACGAATGAAATATATCAATAAAAATATGTATTTTTTTTGAATTTATTACGAATCGAATCAATATTTATAATTTATCATCCAACATTGATTTTTCCAGTGATCAAATATGAAGGTTTGCGATTTTCCTTATTTGATTCATGCATTAAATGCGAAAATCCAAAATTTGACGATAATAAATATATTCATAACTTTTTTTCCTGCAACAAAGACAAATTACCTATTATGAGATATTTCAACAACTCCATCAATAGTTTGTTATATTGATAAACCGAAACATGTGAGCCATCAATAGAAGCCTCGCCTGAACAATCTTTAACAAAAACGCATATGAATTCAGACTTTTCCACCTATATTTTGAGGCCACTTTTCGATATAACGAAAGTCCATTATTGAATTATATGTTAAAGCATAATTGATGTCAAAGCATTAATAATAAATTATTATATCTATTTATATGCCT
>Ga0272440_1003404_pt1 | contig 11899 bp, 9 predicted proteins | sample SSMMMBAug17_FD_192440 | JGI IMG/M metagenome (GOLD analysis project Ga0272440, IMG submission 192440) | Marine sediment archaeal communities from Little Sippewissett salt marsh, Falmouth, MA, United States - SSM-MMB-Aug17 | ecosystem: Environmental > Aquatic > Marine > Wetlands > Sediment ... | reverse complement strand
AAACAGAAACGATCATTGAATTACCCAAAGAATATTATGTCACACCCAATATGGAAATGAAACAACAAATTAATGTTTTTCTGGGATATGAAGCTGTTAAAACAACCTGCCAACCCATCCGATTGGCTGAAAAAAAGAGAAAGCGATGGTCCAATAATAATCGGCGTGCATGATTCTTTTTAATTGACATCAATTTTTTCCAAATGATCTAACAATTAAATCAACAATCATAGCGTTGTTCTCTCCCTTAAATTCAATTGCATCCCCAAATTGTTTTTTAAGCGCCATCAAGGCACAAATTGCATTCGGATCCATATTATGGGGACCACTCAACTGAAAACAAAAATGCGTCTGACCATTGGCAACACTCTTTTTGATTTCAGTTTGAAACAGGATAGATTCATCCCCAACAAGGTCTTTCTCCAATTCAAACACAGTTGATGTTTTTTTATGGGATATTCTCATAATCACCTCAATATATCAATATGATTGATTTCGTACTTGATAGTTAATATCAACCAGACGTCGTGCAAGAACAAGTGCAATATTTCGCATCATGATATAGCCCATGTGCTGATTGATTTCAAATATCTCGTGTATTTTCAATCCGTCCATTTTAAGGACCTGTCCGGCTTCCATTGCTGTGATACTTGCAGACCGGCGTTTTCCCTCTAAAAATCCGATTTCTCCAAAAATGTCACCCGGTTTCAATTCTGCAATCTTTTGAAGTCGTTTTTCCCTTGTTGATGAATATACCATGTTGACACTCAAACGTCCTTTTACCACGATGAATAAATCCATCGACAGGTCAGATTGATTCAAAATATTATCTCCGCCAGAAAAAGATATCAATGTACTCATTTCGTGTATTATTTGCATTTCACGAATCATTAAGCCTTGAAAGACTTCAAAGTCTCTTAAACGTTCAAGGTCAATCGTTTTTTGATCAACCATAATCATACTCCTTAATATTCTAATATATTTATTGGCATATGAATTGCTTCAAGCAAAATATGATCCATAATATTAATTACAGGAAATTGGGCCATGCAAGTAGATGAAGAAATTATCAATGATTTTATTGATGAATCTCGAGATTATTTGTTATCCATTGAAGAAAGCCTGTTAGTCTTGGAATCCCAGAAGGCTCAGGCGGATGACGATCTGGTTGACAAGGTTTTTCGTGGCATCCATACAATCAAAGGCAGTTCTGCTTTTTTGAATTTTAACACCATTACCAAATTAACTCACACCATGGAAACCCTGCTCGAAAAAATGCGGGAGAAAGAAATAAAACCCGATAGTCACATTATTGATGCATTGCTTAAAAGCACCGATTTGCTCAAGCAAATGATTGATGATGTTCACAATAGCGATTCATTTGATATTCAGGAACTTCTACAGATGCTTCTGGATTTTTCAACAGACAATGCAGATAATCCATCAGAAAAATTACTGGAATTGTCAGATAAGAATAAGGACCAGTTTTCTGAAAATGAAATCAAGGATAACAACCATAATCAACAATCATCAGATTCATTGTCAGATAAATACTGTTATAATATTTATTTTGATTTAAAAGAACTGTACAAAAAAGAAAATATTACTCCTGTTGAATTATTCCACGATTTACAAAGCATGGGCACCATTGTTGACGCACACCTAAAATCATCTGCAACACATGTTGATCAGGACTTTAATGAAGCGGATTTAAGGCTCAGCCTTGTGTATGAAACGCCAATGGAAAAAGATATGGTCATGACCATGTTTATGATTGCTCAAGACGCCATATCCAATCATGAAAACAACGCTACCCACAGTCAAAATGAAAGTTCAGGGCATGAAAAAAAAGCATCATTGAGTCAAATTCAGCAAAACCTGTCAAAAATAATTCATCACACAAGTGATAATAACCCCACTTCAATTCCTGAAACAAAAAAAAAATCAATTCCAGAACAGTCAAAACACCTATCGAAAAAATCACCTGCCAATGAATCATTGGAACAGATAAATGAAAATCTTCCCTCCCAGTCAACAGAAAAGAAAATTACGAAATCAAAAGAACAAAAATCTGCCCAGGAATCTTCAAGTATACGTATATCAGTCAATATTTTAGACACTCTCATGTCTCTGGCCAGCGAACTGGTACTTGTCAGAAATCGATTGTTGATGCAATCGGCCAATACAGATTCGGTCATTTCAGACATTGCTCAGGAACTTGATGTTGTGACATCAGAAATGCAGGAAACTGTTATGCAAACACGTATGCAGCCACTGGGAAATGTCCTGAATAAAATGCCAAGAATTGTCAGGGATCTGGCGCGTCGATTCCATAAAAACATTGACATCCATATTTCTGGCAATGATGTTGAACTGGATAAAAATATTTTGGAAACCCTGTCCGCACCACTGGTTCATATCATCAGAAATGCATGTGACCACGGCATTGAAATGCCGGAAAAACGTTTTGCATCAGGTAAGTCAAAAACCGGTCTGATTCAGGTAAATGCATATCATCAGGCCGGTCTGATCCATATTGATATTTCTGATGATGGCAAAGGGCTTGATCCTTCGATGATTCGGGCAAAAGCACTTGAAAAGGGAATCATCACCCGAACCGATCTGGATCAATTAAATGACAAAGATGTCTTTTCCCTGATCATGACACCGGGTTTTTCCACAGCAGTTGAAATGAGTGATATTTCCGGTCGCGGGGTCGGAATGGATGTTGTGAAAACTGCCATATCTCAAATTGGTGGTGTGATTGAAATTGATTCCGAGCCGGGAAAAGGGATTCAGTTGAATATGAGTCTTCCACTGACACTGGCTATTATTCCATGTCTGATTGTTATCAGCAGCAATGAACGATTTGCCATTCCACAGGTGAATATGGATGAAATGGTGCGTATATATCCTGGAACTGATTACGCAATCGAAAAATCGGGCGATCAGGAAGTTTATCGCTTAAGAAATTATTTACTCCCCATTGTTCGACTGAATGAATTACTGAAACGTCCTGTCAGGTTTACGCATCAAGACAGGGCAGAAATTACTGAAAGCCATGCATCTACAAGAAACGCAACACAATCGGTTTTATTTGCAGTCGTAAAAACCGGTTCTCGTCGATTTGGCCTGATTATCGATAAAATGACTGGCACTGAAGAAATTGTCGTCAATCCGCTTCCCAACACAATAAAAAATCTTCAAATTTATCAGGGCACAACCATCATGGGAGATGGGGAAGTAGCTATGGTACTGGATGTTGATGGTATTTCACGTCATGTGGGCGTAGAATTCAATCGGCATGTTGAAAATGACCATGTTCTGGTCAGCCAAAACATGGCAGGATCCAATACTGAACGCATCCTGACATTTCAGTATGGCCCCAAAGAACAATATGCAATTCCATTGATTCTGGTACGCCGCCTGACTCAGATTGATGATCATCAGATTGAAAAAGTGGGAAAAAATGATGATCGCGAGTTTGTTGTTATCAATGGCGAACCAGTGTTTATTGTTCGCCTGGATCGCGTCATGGACGTTTCTACTTGTGAACCTCAGAAGCAATACTATTTGTGCCTTTTTAAAAAATCAGGTGCGCCTTTTGGTATTTTGTTCACCAATCTTTTAGGCGTTACTGAAATGCCAGAAATGGTTCAGGAAGAAAATTACAACCTGAATTGTGTTTTTGGATGCACCATTGTCAATGATCATCTGACATTGCTTTTGGATATCAATGAATTGTTTAGTGTGGACGAAAACAAATGGTTTTCAGATGATAAGCATGTATTAACGACAGCAAAAGAAAAAATATTACTGGTTGAGGACACTGCTTTTTTCAGCCGCTTGATACGAAATTTTTTAGAAAGCAGTGGATATGAAGTTGTTACTGCTGAAAATGGCATGGAAGCCCTTTCTCTTCTGGAATCTAATCCAGTGGATTTAATTGTGTCTGATATTGAAATGCCTGTAATGGATGGATGGCGATTGATACAAACGATCCGAAATCATCCAAAATATAAACATATTCCGGCAATGGCATTATCTGCACTGAACTCATTGGAATCAATCGAAAAAAGTAAAAAATTAGGATTTGATGTGCATGAGGTAAAAATCGATAAAGATCGGATGATTTCAAGTGTCAAGACTTTATTGCACAACAAAAGAAAAATTGTATGAAAGTAAAAAAATATCAATTTTGTACATTCACTGTGGGGGAATATTTATTTGGTGTGGATATTCACGATGTGCGTGAAATAAAAGATGATTTTTCCATTACGAAGGTTCATCATGCACCAAAGGAAATTAAAGGCCTGACAAATATTCGGGGGCAGGTTTATCTGGCATTGAATTTGCGGGTTATCCTTCAAATAAAAGATATCAAAAACATGGCTGAGGACAAATTAATCCTTTTCAAGTCAAAAATCAGCCAGGATTTATTTGGTATTCTTGTGGATACACATAATGGGGTGGTGCGTGTTCCTGAAACAAGTATTGAATATCATCAATATGATCAATCCATTACATCAGAAATGAGCATGAAACGTGCAATTACAGTAGGCGTCTGTAAACTTCAATCAAAACTTTTAACAATACTGAATGCAGAGAACCTGCTGGTATCAATACAGCAGGGATAGCAGGAGGAAAAATGAAAAAATATATATTATTTCATTTAATATGCTTACTTCTCTGTTCATTTGTTGAAGCGTCAACAGTGACAGAAACAGAAGTGATAAGTCTTGTTAATGAGGCGGTCCAATTAATCAAGAAAGAGGGCCTGTCTGCAATAAAAAAAATTGGTGATCCATCAGGAAAATTTTATATCCCATCAAAAACATTGTATGTTTTTGTGTACGATCAAAACTGTGTTATTAAGGCACACCCTTTCAAACCGACATTGGTTGGACGTTCATATAAAGGAAAACCTGATGTTCGCGGTAAAAAATTTCGCGATGAAATTGTCAAAAAGGCCATGACCGATGGCAGTGGATGGACTGTCTACAGTTATGTCAAGCCAAATTCATCTGGAATTTTTCAAAAAAAAGTATATGGCAAACAGGTTGTTGTCGGCAAAGACAGCTTTATTGTCTGTTGCGGGATGTATATTAAATAATAAACAATCATGAGGGTTTCTATGAAAATTAGTTATAAAATACTCTTTCCTTTGATTCTTGTTATTCTAATCACTTTTATCATACTGTCCTATTTGCTAAGAGAATTTAACGATCAGAAAAATTTGTTAAAGGGCTTTTATGCCCATAATCTTAAGAATCAGGAAAAGATTGTCAATATTGATGCAAATTTCAGCATGTCCTGTGCAAGTATTCCTGAACTTATTATTGCCAATATGATGGGGGAAAAGTCTGACAGCATTCAGAACAAATCTGAAAGGCACCTTCATCAAATAGAAAAATGTCTGTTAGATTTGAAAACAATCAACAAAAGTAAGTACAGTCAGAAAGAAAAAAAATTAATTCAAATCATTACGAATGGTTTGAGAGATTTTGTTCCCATATTTAAACAAATTTCCGAAATCTGTATAACAGGAGATTCATATACAGCCAGTGAAAAATATCCTGAACTGGAAACAAAAGGATCAATGATTAAAAAGCAGTTAACAAAACTGATATCAATGGAATCACACCTGACCAATCAGGCCATAGAAGAAACAATCAAAAGGGCGACAAAAAATTCAGATACAGTTGAAATCATAATTAAAATTGGGGGATTCTTAGCATTATTCTTTATGTGTCTGATCGTTGTGTTAACGTCCCGCTATACAATTCTTCCCATTCATCGTCTTGTGACATATGTTCAGACCATATCCAGTGGGGATTTTACATCAGGATTGGATATTAAACAAAAGGATGAAATTGGACAATTGGCCATTGAAATTGTTCGGATGGCCGATCATTTGAACAGCATTGTTGGTAAAGTAAAAGATGCCGGAACAAAGGTTGCTGAATCGGCCAATGATCTTTCTGCAATGTCCAGACAACAGGATGTCAGCATGTCGAGTCAGGCAAAAGCGACAGATCATATGGTTGATTCTATGGAAGAAATGAGCGCCAATATCAATATGATGGCTTCTGCTGCTGAGGAAATGAGTGCCAATATTCGACAATTATCACAAAGTGCAGATCAGATGTCTCATAATATTGATTCTGTTGCAGGATCTATAGAAGAGTTATCCGCTTCTATGAATGATGTAGGCAACAGCGCAAGGCAGGGCGCTGATATTGCACGAAAATCAGTTGAAATGGCGACAACTGCCTGTAATACCATGAAATCTTTGGGTGAAGCCGCTGATGAAATAGGAGATGTCACTGCTGTTATCAAGCGCATTGCCGAAAAAACAGATCTGCTGGCAGTCAATGCTGCCATTGAGGCGGCCTCAGCAGGAGAGGCAGGAAAGGGCTTTTCTGTTGTTGCCGGTGAAATCACAAAATTTGCCGAACAAAGCGCTCGAGCGGCTGAAGATATTGCGGAGCGTATTTCAAAGGTTCAGGAGAAAACCAATGAAGCGGTTTCTGTTATTTCTGATGTATCCACTGTGATCTCTGAAATTAATATTTCATCAGAAGTAATTACCTCGGCTGTTGATGAACAAACAGAAGCTGCTAATGATATCGCAAAGCATATATCACAGGCAAATATTCGGGCTGATGAAATCGCAGCATCAACGGCTGAACTTGCCATTGGCGCGGAAGATGTTTCAAAAAATGCGGCTGAAGCCGCTCACGTCACAGGTAATCTGAAAAAGAATATTGTTCAGGTAAATATGAATACCAATGAAACCTGCGAAAGTGCCGGATTATTAAACAGATCTGCTGATGATTTATCGCGGTTGTCAAAAATATTAAGCGAACTTGTTTCACGTTTCAAGTTAGTATCCAGGGAAGAAAAGAATGAAATTTAAAAGGGCATTATGAGTGAATTAGATTTATCACAAGCCAACATTTCGTTGACCGATCATACAATTAAAGTTCTTCTGGTCGATGATCAAAAACTGATTGGAAAATCTGTCCGAAAAATGCTTGAAAGTGAAAGCGACATTGAGTTTTGTCATTGTCTGGATTCACGTCGTGCCATCCACATGGTAAACAAATTTCAACCCACAGTCATTCTTCAGGACCTGATCATGCCGCATTTTGATGGCCTTACACTGGTGAGATTGTACCGGATGAATTCTTTCGCACGTCATGTGCCATTAATTGTTTTATCTGCAAAAGAGGAAGCAAAAATTAAAGCACAGGCTTTTTCTCTGGGGGCCAACGATTATATGGTCAAATTGCCTGATCATCTGGAAGTGATTGCACGTATCCGATATCATTCGCAATCATATATTAATCGGTTGCAGCGTGATGAGGCATTTCGAAGAGCACAAATTGAAACCGAACAACGTGAACGTGAAGCCGCCGCAAAGAATGCTGAAAAAATAAAATCTGAAATGCTTTCGCGTGAGATGCGATCTCAAAAAGCATTTGTCGATGCCTTTATTAAAAGTATCGTTACAGCTATCGATGAAAAATCACCTTATACAGGTGGTCATGTGAAACGTGTGGTGGATATTTCGATGATGTTGGCCAAAACGATCAATAAGTGTCGTGATGAACCCTTTGAAAATATGTCTTTTTCTGATGATCAACTTGAAGAAATCCGGCTGGCTGCCTGGATGCATGATGTGGGTAAAATTACGACACCCGAGCATATTATCAATAAAGCAACACGTCTTGAAACCATTTATGATCGGATTCATTCGATTGAAACACGTTTTAAATTAATTGAAAAGATTATCGAACTTGAAATGGTCAAATCTGATGATTCCTCGGACGCTGAAAAATTGAAACATCAAATTTCTGAGAGTCGAGAAGATATTGAATTTATTAAATCATGCAACAGAGCAGATCGATTTATTTCTGAGCAGGATGCCATTCGTATTCGTAAAATTGGAGAAAAAACATTCAATCTGGATGGAATCAGTCAGTCATATCTCTTTGAGGATGAAGTTCATTTTTTGTGCATTCAAAAAGGCACATTGAGTCGCTCTGAACGAAAAGTCATTGAAAATCATGCAGAATTGACGCTCAAACTGCTCGAACAATTACCTTTTCCAGACAGTTTATCACGTGTGGCAGAATTTGCTGGTGGACATCATGAAGCACTTGATGGTACTGGCTATCCTCGTGGGTTATCTGAAAATCAAATTCCGATTCAAACACGCATTATCAGCATTGCTGATATTTTTGAGGCCCTTACTGCCAGAGATCGCCCCTATAAAAAACCCATGACAATTTCAAAAGCAATTGAAATATTGGAAGATATGAAAGAAAAGAATATTCTTGATTCACAATTGGTTGATTTGTTTATTGAGAATCAATTGGCAATGGAATATGGATTAAAATTTTTATTGCCGGATCAATTGAATTAGAGAAAAAATATATATAATTTTTTACAAAAGGGGAAATGAACCATGCGCAGAAAAGTTTTCTTCATCACTTTTATTGTGAGTGTTTGTTTGATAGAAATCTGTCTGGCAAAAACCAATCAGGCATCAGTAATCAATCTTAATTCTCAAATCAAACGTCTTGATTTGGCACCATATTTACACTGGTTGATAGATACACGTGATCAGATCTGTATTGAAGATGTGACAAATAACAAAGTCAAATTTAACACACCATTGGATAAAACCCTGAACTTTGGATTTTCGAAATCTACCTACTGGCTAAAAATGTCTTTAAATTCCTCGAATATTGAAAAAACATCATTCTGGTATATTCACCTGCAATATCCATTACTGAATAAAATTGACTTCTATATATTGAAAGACAATAAAATCAATCATATTCAAACAGGATTAAGTCGTCCTTTTTCAAACCGCCCTTTACATCATCCAGACTTCATTTTTCCCATACAAATAAACCCAAATGATACCATAACAATTTATATTAAGGCGAAGTCAAATTCATCTGTACAGTTTCCAATGACTTTATGGGAACCATCCGCTTTCTGTGTATTTGAAATACTGATGTTTATGGGGACAGCCAGTTTATATGTATTTTTTATTTTTATATCACTGCTTAATATTATTCTTTTCTGGATTTTCAGATATCGAACGTGTTTAATTTATGCATTCTTTATAATGACTTACGTACTTTTTCATATGGCCTACAAAGGTGTCTCAGCTGCCTGGTTATGGCCACAATGGAATACATGGTCTATCATATCTGTACCTATTTTTATATCGTTAACATCGCTGGCAGCCATTTTATTTACAAAACATTTTTTAAAGATAAAAGAGCAATTATTTCAATATAACAAGATATTTCAAGCCGGAATCATTGTTTCTGTAGCAGGCATATTTATTGGATTTGTGGGGCCTTATGAAATATCAATAAAACTAAACATGCTGATTCTATTTTTACAAAGCCTGCTGATATTAATAACAATTATTGCCTCTCTTAGAAAAGGCCTTGCGCAATCCAAATTTTTTCTCATTGCGTGGCTAACTGTTTTTACAGGCGTTATCACCTATTCTTTAAAAACAATCGGAGTGTTACCATCGAACTTCTTAATAGAAAAATCTGTAGAAATTGGGTATTTTTTGTGTGTTTTCATGCTTGGATTCAGTTTACTGGAACAATTTCAAAAGGAGCGAACACAACAGAAAGAAATGCAGAAGCAGGCAGTAATTGAACGAAAACAACATGCTGAGATTCAAGCAAACACAATGAAAACGTTTGATCAGAAAGCCAAAGATCTTCATGAAATATCGATAAATTTATCCGGACAGATTGACCATCTTAATGTGGAATCTGATACTGTGGCCGGTGCATCAGAAGAAATGTCTGCTAATATTGAGACCATTGCATCTTCTATGGAAGAACTGAGTGTCAATATCAAGTCTATTTCTAAGTCTTCAGAGAAAATGTCCCGACATAACAATTCTGTTGCGAATTCAATACAAGAATTGACTTCTGCAATGAATGAAATTTCCGGACATGCGCAAAATGGGTCTAATATAGCGGCAAAGGTTGTTTCAATGGCAGGAATTACATCCCAGACCATGAAAAGCTTGGGAGTGGCAGCCGATCAAATTGGATCGGTTACAGAAGTTATTAAAAAAATCGCAGAGAAAACAGATATTCTAGCTGTCAATGCAGCCATAGAAGCGGCATCTGCCGGTGAAGCAGGTAAAGGTTTTGCTGTGGTTGCAAACGAAATCACCAAGTTTTCAGAACAGAGTGCACGGGCAGCAGAAGATATTGCAAAAAGAATTGCTGGGGCACAGGAACAAACTCAAAAAGCCATTACCGACATTTTTGACATGCAAAAAGTAATTGAATCCATGAATCAGTCATCTGAATCCATTTCTCAAGCAGTTGAAAATCAAACCTTGGCATTGCATGATATTTCGGATAATGCCTCACAGGCCAATATTCAATCTGATGAAATTGCGCATTTGATGTCTGAGATGTCGTTGGTTTCTGATGATGTATCCAAAAATGCTGTTGAAGCATCTAAAGGTATCAATGAAATTGCCCGCAGTATTCGTACAGTAAATATGTTTGGGCAGGAGCTTCTCAATATTTGTCAACGTATTGAGAAAGAAGCCCAACATATGATTGATGTTAAAAATGAAAATCCGCTCAGTTAATTTTTCAATTTAAAAAAAAATAAATTAATAAAAATAGTAAAGTCCGATTTTTTGGGAATGCGCCCTATTTGCATGAATAAATTGGTTAGGTCATCTTTGGGCGTATGTACAGTTTAGGGGAAGTAAATTTCATACAAGGAATGCTTGATCTCGGCAATTGCAAGAACAGCGTAGGGCTGAAGCCCAACGCTGAATTGAGAAAGGACGCTAAAGCGCCCTCAATACCCAAAAGCTAATTATTAATTAACTATTTATTTATTTCAAAATTGATGAAAATCATGATATTCCCAATTCAGTACCTATGTTGTATGAGGGCGCTTTAGCGTCCTTTCTCAATTCAGCGTTGGGCTTTAGCCCTACGCTGTTCTTGCAATTGCCGAGATCAAGCATTCCTTGTATGAAATTCACTTCCCCTAAACTGTACATACGCCCGTCATCTTTCCCCCCAAATTCGAATTTTGGGGCAAAGATGACCAACCACAAACTTATATGCAGCATACAGTACCCGCATATTTTGTGGTTGACTTTCCCCAGAATAACTACGCTGTTCTTGCAATTGCCGAGATCATACTCTTTTTCTTTAACAATTATTTCTTTTGTCATACCCGACGAATACTTTTTTATACCCGAAAACTTATGATCGCTTATTTATTTTGAGTGTAACCAAAATGGCCGGAATTTAAATGATCACTCACCATTTTTTGAACCAGGATTACACTGAAGAAGATGAATAAGATGATTAAGATACTGTGTTTATTTCATCTTATTCATATTCTTCAGTGTAATCCTGGTTCAAAAAAATGATGAGCAAATTGTATTCACCGGCAATTTTGGTTTCACTCATTTAATTTCATGCTTGTTTTACGATGACGTTGCAATGTGCAACGCTATGTTAAAAATAGCAATACCTCTTAACCCTCTAAATTTATTCCAATAATATTTCAGGCATTTTTTGCTGTTGCATATAGCAATAGTCTATCCATACGATAACAGGGGATGCATAATTAAGTATTTATAATAATATCAAAAGGTTTGCTGCTTGAAGATGCTTTGGCATTAATATTGCCATACACTACTATTAACATTATTTATTATTACGATGTTCAAGTTTTTTTGGCATCTTTCATTTCTTAGTTAACACTTTGCCGAGTCCAAGTTCCCCCCTTGAGGGGGGTTAGGGGGGTGTTCGTGTTTCTGCCTCGTACGAACACCCCCCTAACCCCCCTCAAGGGGGGAATT